>WSSedL1CaDRAFT_10000019_pt1 | contig 98527 bp, 91 predicted proteins | sample WetSurSL1Cattail_FD_9464 | JGI IMG/M metagenome (IMG submission 9464)
TCAAAAATATAGGAGGTAATGAATCAGAATGAACAGAATGATCCTAAACAAAATCTTTATTTTCATGGTCGTATCGGTCGTATTGCTTTCCGGCTTCCTCATGACGGCTTCTGCCATGACCGATCATTTTAATGATGCTGCCGGTACTGCCGGGGACAACACTTGGAAAGACTGGAAAACCTCTTGGGACGGGATCAAACCCAATCTCGAGCAAATCTCTTTAACTCCGGGCGCGAATCAAACCCAATTGAATTTCGGTTGGTACTCTCATACAGCCGCAAGCAAACCCTCAGTAAAATTTGCAACCAAAGCCAACATGAGCGATGCCAAAATTTTTTCCGGGAAACAAACTGCCCATCGCATCATTGATGGAATTCAATACTATTCGAGCAAAGTGACTGTAACGGGGTTAGCCGAAAACACGACTTATTATTATCAATATGAAAATGACGGAATATGGAGTACTCCGGTCAGTTATCGCACCAAAAATTTTACCAGTTTTAAACTAATATTTGTTGGCGATCCCCAAATTGGCGCTTCAGTCGGCAGAATTCCTTCCGACGGGAAAGATCCGCAAACAGCTGAAATCGCTGCCAGAAATGATGCCTATAACTGGAACGCCACCCTGCACACTGCGCTGAATGCTCATCATGATATCAGTTTTATCCTTTCAGCAGGCGACCAAATTAATTACAGCAATAATGATGCGACCCCGCAGCAGGAGATTGAATACAGTGGTTTCCTAAGCCCCGGAGTCTTAAAATCCATGCCAATCGCAACCGTTATCGGCAATCACGATTCCCTGACCACCAACTATCAAAATCATTTTAACAATCCCAATCCGTTTACTGAGGAAACCAGTCCCACTGCGGCGGGTAACGGGTATTACTACTCGTATGGCAGTGCGCTGTTTATTTTCATCAACACCAACAACTACAATTGCGCCGACCATGAAGTCCTGATTAAGAAAGCCATCGCGGCAAATCCCAACGCCAAGTGGAGAATCCTAGCCTTCCATCAAGACATCTACGGTTCCGGTAAAGACCATTCCGATTCCGACGGCATTGCATTGCGGACTCAGCTTACGCCCATTATCGACAAATACCATATTGATGTTGTCTTGCAAGGCCATGATCACTCCTATGCCAGAACCTATCAACTTTCCGGCGACAGCAAACCGCATACTCTATATAGCGGCAATGCCGCCAATGGTGTTGTCAAATGGAGCGACGAGAAAAACTCTGCTTATCAACAGCAAAATGAATGCTATACCGTTCAGCGTGATAATGCGAACAAAGTCATCAATCCGAAAGGCACTCTATACATCACCGCCAATTCGGCCACAGGAAGCAAATATTATGAATTAATCAATCGCATGCAGGATTATATCGCTGCCCGATGGCAAGAGTGGAAACCGACCTATTCCGTGATTGAAATTAGTGATACCAGTCTCACCATCAATACCTTTGAAACGGAAACCGGTCGCCAGATTGATTCCGCTTATACCATCGTGAAATCAAAAACCAAGCAATGATTCCAGCCTTACCAACGACGCATCACTCGATAAGTCTTTTTTTCCACTACAGGAGCAGGTCATTCACTTGCTCCTGTATTTTAACAATCGAACAGGGGGAGTTTTTTCAAATGACTGTCCAATCATTTTGGAATCATAAAAAAACATGGCTCATCATCATTCACGTCAGCCTTGCCATCCTATTTGCCGTATTCTTATTCTTCTTTAATCAAGTTAACAAAGTAGACTTAGTCAATACCCAAGGGAGGACCTTTGAAAAAGCGAAGGTCGTAGCCATCGTCAGGGATAATCTGGCTGAGGATGGCAAGCGTTATGGCAATCAAGTATTGAAATTGCAAATGGTAACGGGTAAATTAAAAGGTCAAATCGTTGATGCCACCAGCGACAGCGGTTATTTATTCGGAGCGGCCTGCCGAAAGGGTATGAAAGTAGTGACAATTACCAGCATTTCCGGTAATCTTAGTGTTTCATCCGTATACAGTAGCGACCGTGAAACGGTAATCTATGTTTTCGTTGCTTTATTCTTACTGATCCTCTGGCTGGTTGGCGGCAAAAAGGGCTTTACATCCGCATTGGGTCTTATCTTTACATTCATATGTATTATCTTTCTATACCTTCCGATGATTTATAAGGGCTACTCCCCATTTTTCGCCGCCGCCGTGGTCGTAATTTTGACTACTATCGTAGCTATTTATCTAATTGGCGGGTATACTGTCAAATCATTAGCTGCCATTTTGGGAACAGTAAGCGGGGTGATTATTGCCGGCATTTTTGCGGCGACTTTCGGATATTTCGCCGGGATATCCGGTCTCAATGTTTCCGATATCGAATCGCTTCTATTTGTCGGGCAAATGACGCATATCCAAATCGGCGGGCTGCTTTTCTCCGGCATTCTCATCGCTTCACTGGGTGCAGTTATGGATATCGGCATTTCGGTGGCTTCCGCCATGAGTGAACTCTACCTGCATACCCCGGCGCTGACCAAAAAACAATTATTTGCCGCCGGAGTTAATGTCGGGCGGGATATCACCGGCACGATGGCAAACACGCTTATCCTCGCCTATACGGGCGGCTCACTCAGCATCTTGATTTTAAACTATGCTTATAATCTGCCCTATCTCCAAGTTATTAACTCCTACTCGATTGGAATCGAAATCATCCAAGGCATTTCGGGTAGCTTGGGCGTTGTTTTAGCCGCCCCACTGGTATCTTTAATCGCTTCCCAACTAATACCGCTGCAAAAGCAAAATGAATGTCAAGCTCCCGGGTAAATCCTCCTACCCAAAATCACCAATCTTGAAATCAAAAAAATAGCCGAATTCCTTGCGGAGTAGGAGACCATCCGGAACCTCTTTGCGGCAACCCTTTTTTACCCCAATCAACCGAATAAATTTTTGACTTTAGGGATAGACTGATATACCAAATATTTCTGACGAGGTATATTAGCAAATGAGAATACTATCCCTTTGCCTTCTTATGCTGTTTTTATTTTGTACGCCTTGTTTAGCGGAGTGGAATTATGCCGACACCGGTCTATTGGTTTTGCGGATTGTCGATTGGGGACAAACTCGTACCGTTGCTCTTAATCCTGATAATTACAGGGAACTAAATCCAATTTTAGGGCAACATCCCGATCTCGGCGAAGTCAATGCTTATTTTAGTGTGCTTATTCTCACCGATATTTTAATTGCCGAATATGCCAACCCGAAAGTTCATAAGTTTTGGCAGATTATCCAAATAACACCCGAATTATGGTGTGTTGGCAACAACATCAATTTAAAATTGCGATGTACTTTTTAAGGATGGTAAACTTTTGTTATCAAAACCCAAATAAAAAGGGATTTTAAAACCAAGTACCGAATAAAAAGACGAATTACAATTTCTCCAACGGAGGTTTTTCCTACATGAGTGAAAACGCCCAGCACCGATTCAGCAGGACTGAACTGTTAATCGGCAGTGAAGGCTTGGAAAAGTTAAACACCGCCCGAGTTGCCGTGATCGGGCTGGGCGGTGTCGGCGCATATACGGTGGAAGCTTTAGCCAGAGCCGGGGTAGGCTGGCTGATCCTGGTAGATTTTGATGAGATCTGCCTGACCAATACCAACCGGCAAATTCATGCCGTGGAAGGAAATTATGGTCGTCCCAAAGTAGAAGTCATGGCGGAACGGGTCAAAGCCATCAATCCCGAAGCCGTAGTGGTTTCCTGGAAAGAATTTTTGGATGCCAAGAATATCGAAATGATCTTGCACGGCAGGATTTCTTATGTAGTGGATGCCATCGATACGGTCTGGTCTAAGGTGGATCTGATCAGTTATTGCAGGGAGAATAGTATCCAGGTGATTTCGTCAATGGGTACCGGCAATAAGTTTGATCCGCTGGCCTTTCGGATCGACGATATCAGCAAAACCCATACTTGTCCGTTGGCAAAATCGGTCCGCAAAGCCTTGCGGGAAAAGGGAATTGAGAATGGTGTCAAAGTGGTCTATTCAACGGAGGTCCCGGTGGAATCCAAAGAAGGCGTAACAACTTGCCATGGCGGCTGTATCTGCCCCCACCGCGAGGAGGAGGACGGATCGTGGAACTGCACCAAGCGCCGGAAGATCCCCGGCAGCATGTCCTATCTGCCGCCCATTGCCGGATTGATTATCGCCGGAGAAGTGATCCGGGATTTGTTGAAGGAAGCAAAAGGGGTAATTTAACTTTTCAAAATTTATCCCTCACGGGTCAGCTTTTGCACCAAAGCTTCAAATTCTTGAATATAGCAATTGATGATGCGCCCGGCAATTTCGACGGCCACTGCTTCACTATAAATATGGGAAGTAAGGTTTCTATCATTAATAATGGAAAGCCAGGTTTGTTCATTTCCAACCAATCTTTGAGCATAAGCTTCTTTAAAAACACCTTTCGGCGAATATTTATCAACGATGCCGTTCTGTTCCAAATAATCCTTTAATGCCTTCCAGGCCAACTCGTAAGTGAATTCAAACCGTTGAATCAAGCCGTCGCGGATAATTGCATTATCATCTGCTTCGACCGCCCGGGCCGCTTCTTGCAATCGCTGCAGGGCTCTGATTAAGTTTTCAAGCTTTTGGCCGGACTGACTCATAAATAACAACTCCTTCTCTGGTTATATTGGCTTTCAGTTTTTCATTCACCCGATCATCCACCCAGATGATATCGATTTTATGCAATGTGCGAATTTCCTCCACTTCCAAAGCAAATTGGGACTTCCGGCCCACGGATATATCCTCTCCGAACACCGCCAGATCATAATCGCTTGTTTCCTGATAGTCCCCTCTCGCCCGGGATCCGAACAAAATTATTTTGTCCAGGGGATACCTGGCAGCGATTTCTTTGATTTGCATTAATACCTGATCCATTGTTACTCCTTCAAAATACACGGACTACTATGAAAATAAGCTCATTCGAATATGAAGAATTCAAATCATGTGCTCCGGTGGAGCTGGGGGTGGTCGACTTCTTATTCAGTTCATTTTATTATATAACATTTTTTTGTGGAATAATACATTCGTCCCGCCAATCTGATACGTGGACGAGCAACTCGGCATTCATTTCAGGCTAGCGTACTTCTTATAATAAGCTTGCTTTCAAATAGAAAAAGAAGCTTCTTACTACTAAAAACCGCCTGGAAATTTAAGCAAATTTGATTTTTCAGGTAATCTGTTTACAGTATTTCAATGCACCAATAACCAATAACTAATTAATTACTATTACTTAATAACTCTCTCCGGTTTTTAAGCAGGTCGACAAACGCTTCCAACCTTACCTGATTATTAAGCCAACCGCTTTGTTCATCAAGGGAAAGCGAGAGGATCGGGATATCCAGATCCTTCGATAGTTGCGGAATGATCGTCTGAGTTACCAACTCCGGCATACAGCCGAAAGGCAGTAAATGAATAATCCCGTCATAGCCCAGTTCTTTGTATTGAATCATATAGCCGATATTCTCCCGCTCATGGCCGCCCAGCTCATAGTGTAAATAGCGATCGGCTTTTTTTAGAATGGGGAAATTAGGCCGGATACAGTATTTTAGCCAATGGGAGATATTACGGTACCGGGTCACAGCCACACCCATGTCCGCTAACTTGTTTTCGATTTCCTGATTAATCGCGCTCTCCATAACCATGTAAATCTCTCCGACCAGCCCGACTTGAATAAGATCGTTCCTGGGAGCGACGGCGATTTCGGAAATGATCCGCTCCGCTTCCTTTATATTAATTTTTAGCTCATTTAGGCTGTTACTTGCGCCGATTAATTTTTGAATCTCCAGCCATTTCCGGTTACTGGCGCCCCGAACCACTTCATAGGGCCGTAATTGATTGATTTTCTTTTCATATTGGTCCAAAGCGTAGATCAGATGGAAGGTTAAGTTGAGGATGGACAAGGCCCGGATCAAGGAGCAATGATTACGGACCTCCCGGGCCTGGCGATAAAACTCAGGGAATTCTTTAATAAAACTGTCAAAAACCAATACCCGGGTATTATAGCCTAATTGCCGCAGAATCTTTTCGCTCAAATCCCCAAAATAGCCGGCCCGGCAGGCTCCGATCCCGCCGCTGGTCACCACCAGCTCCGCTCCCCGGGTGATCGCCTCCAGGTAACTGCCGAGGATCACTTTAAAGGGCAGACAAATAAATTCCGGACTGTACTTTACTCCAAGTTCAAGCGTGCTTTGGGTTGGCGGCGACGGCATAACCACTTCGTGGCCGAATAATTCGAACATTTTTTTATAGGCCAGCACCGGCCCTAAGTGAGGAAAAGTGACTTTCACCCGAGCGTCCATCCTTTTGTTTGAAAATCTCTGCCTTATAATGAACAATTTCTTGCAATCTATACCAGGGCAAATATAAAAAGGTTCCAATGCGCCATTGACAGTCTCAATTTTAATGGTATAAAATATACTAGTATGAATCATACTATAGGAGATAAATTTTATGTCTGCAATTGATTTGGTGATTCTAGGTAATTTACAGAACGGACCCCAAAGTGCTTATGAAATGAAAAAGGAACTTGAATCTCAAAATATCAGGAATTGGGTCAAAATCGGTATTCCCACCGTATATCAAAATATGATTAAACTCCATCGTAATGGTTTCCTTGATGCCAAGGCTGTGAAAGAAGGCGAAATGCCCGAAAAAACCGTCTATACAATAAATCAAAAAGGAATATTCCGCTTTCAAGAATTAATGGAAAAATACTCAACCGAAATCAATAGCATTTATTTTGATTTTTGTTCCTTTGTGGCCAATCTTGACCATGTCGATAAGGCTGAAGGTCTGGAAATGATCGCAAACCTGCAACAGCAATTTCATCACAAAAAGGTTCTTCTGGAGCAAGAGGTTCAAAAGAAAAATAATTTGCCGGTACATACTCTATCCCTGATTCAACTCTATCGAGGTTTATTTACCTACTTGGATGACTGGTCCGGCGAATTGCGGAAAAACTATCAAGAGGAAAAACAGCAATCCTAGAAGATGGGAAAGGAGTTCAAAATGGAAAACTCACGGCAACTTGGGGAGCAACAATATGCAGATGCGGCAAATTTTAACGCCCGGATTTATTTAAATTCAAAATTCAAGACAAACCCATACCCATGGCCGGCATGGGTGTTTGATCAAATTGAAAAGCAGGATTATTGCCGGGTACTTGAGCTGGGTTGCGGGACAGGATTGTTATGGCAGGTTAACACCAAACGGATCCCGGCCTTCTGGGAGATCCTGCTTTCCGATTACTCTCAAGGCATGCTGGCGGATACTCAAAAAAACTTGAGCAATATTGACAGGAAATTCAGTTATCAAGTAATCAATGTCGAGGATATCGGATTACCGGACCATTCTTTTGATATTCTGATTGCCAATAATATGTTGTATCACATTTCCAATCGCGAAAAAGCCTTTCAGGAAATCAAACGGGTTCTAAAAGAAAGCGGAGTATTCTATGCTGCTACAGCCAGTGAAAATAACACTTATGAACTAAGGCTACTGCTAAGAGAATTTAAGAAAAATCAACCTTCAAGCGCACCAGCCCCATCAGTGGTGAGCAATTTTTCGCTGGAAAACGGTGCCGACCAACTGCAAAAATTCTTTCCCAACCTTGAGATGAGAAGATATGATGATTCACTGGTTATTACTGAAGCAACTGCAATCGTTAATTATTTTCTATCATTGAATGATATTTATGAAGGCAAAATTATTTTGCCCGAGGATCAGATTGAGCAATTTCGAAACTTTATATCGAAAAAGATAGCTGATAACGGTAATATTTCCGTCGCCAAAAGCTCCGGAATTTTCATTTGCAAAAATTAATCAAATCCTTATGTCTAAAAACCGGCTAAAGAGTGCATTCACTTTTGCACCAAAGCTTGAAATTCTTGAAATATAGCAATTGATGATGCGCCCGGCAATTTCGACGGCCACTGCTTCATTATAAATATTGGAAGCAAGGTTTCTGTCATTAATAATGGAAAGCTAGGTTTGTTCATTGCCAACTAATCTTTGAGCGTAAGCTTCTTTAAAACACCTTTCGGCGAATATTTATCAACAATGCCGTTCTGTACCAAATAATCCTTCAATGCCTTCCAGGCCAACTCGTAACGGACCTCCTGCTGGCGATAGAACTCAGGAAATTCTTTAATAAAGCTGTCAAAAACCAATACACGGGTATTATAGCCTAATTGCCGCAGAATCTTTTCGCCCAATCCCCAAAATAGCTGACCCGGCATGCTCCAATCCCGCAGCAGGTCACCACCAGCTCCGCCCCCCCTGGGTGATAGCCTCCAGGCAACTGCCAAGGATTACTTTAAAAGACAGGCAAATAAATTCCTGACTGTACTTTACATCCTTTTGAATTAACCATCATTTTTATGGCAACCTTATCCTACTTTATATTTTATACCGCTAGGCTTTAAGTAAAGAGTTAACTGAAAATAAAGATTCTACGGTAAACTGTATTGCCTTTGAAAAATCTCAGCCTTATAATGAACAATTTTTCGGAATATATACCAATCAAGTAGAAAGAGCTGTCTCAAAAACAAATGAGACAGCCCTCTTTCAAAACAAGTTTCTAAAACCTATTTAATCCCTAAAACATCAGCCATAAAAGGTTTAATATTCTTTTCATTGATTAGCTGGGTACCGGAATCAATGTATTTAGGATAATCAGTGGCCTTTTTCTTGCCGGAAAGTACATCTAACAAGATATTAACTGACATTGCACCCATCTTGGTCGGGAACTGAGCGACGTCTCCAGCGCTTTTCTTGGCTGTAATCAAATCCATACCTTCTTTGATGCCATCAAAGGTAACTAAGATAACATCGGTACGTTTAGCTCGCTCTAGAGCTTGAGCCACACCTACACCCATCATGTCGGCGGAGGCAAAAATAGCTTTCACGTCTGGGTTGGATTGCAGAATAGCCTCAGTTGCAGAAATTGCGCCTTCGGTAGTCCAATGACCCGTGATTGAAGAAACGATTTTCATATTTGATTCTTTGTCCATTCTGTCATGGAAACCTTTTCTACGGTCTGAAGCTGCTTGGCCACCGGGTTCACCTTCGATCTGTGCTACGTTGCCTTTGTGACTCAAAACAGTAGCGATATAATCCGCTGCTTGTGCCGCTCCTTTGATGTTATCAGTGGCGATATAGGTGATATAGTTGCCATCGGCTATTGAATTATCAACTAAAACGAGTGGAATTTTTGCCTGATTAATCTTCTTTACCGCAGGAACCAAAGCTTTCGAATCTAAAGGATTCAAAACGATAGCATCCACTTTTTGAGCAATTGCATCTTCAACAATTGAAATTTCCTGTTCAATTGCAGCCTGACCTGAACCGCCATACAATTTAACTACAGCTCCCCTAGCTTCCCCCGCTTTTTTTGCAGTGTTGGCCATAATAACTTGGAAGGGATCATTGATTAACGTTTTGGTCACATATGCGATTACATATTTCTTTGCTGCAAAGGTGGAACCGACTGCCATGACTAAAGTTAAGACTACCACAAAACCCAAGCGAACCAAAAATTTACCTTTACTCATCATTTGTTTCTCCCTTATTTTTTAATTTCTTACAGATTATACCTATCGATCACTGAATTTGCCCGCATCACCCCTTTCAATGGATGGATGATTATCGAAGATGAATTAGATTATCCTAATCCATTACTTTCGATCACGGTCTTTTCGTAACTGATCCATCAAAACCGCTACGATTAATATCAAACCAATCGCAACTTTTTGCCAAAAGGGATTCACATCCAACACATTAAGGCCGTTTTGAATCGTGGCCATAATAATAGCTCCAACAATTGCTCCTGGTATTGACCCTTCACCGCCCATCAGACTGGCGCCACCGATCACTGATGCTGCAATTGCATCCAATTCATAACCTGCTCCTGCCGCAGGATGGGCGGAAGCGATTCGTGAGGTTAAAATGATACTTGCAAAACCTGCTAACAGACCCATATTACTATAAAATATCATTTTTTTACGGGTCACGTTAATTCCGGAGAGCTTCGCAGCTTCTTCATTACTGCCGATGGCAAAGCAATAACGGCCCGCATGAGTGCTATACAAAAAGAAATAATAAATGACTCCGATTATCAACAAAAGTATTAAAGGAATGGGCAGACCCAGAAATGTATTTGCAGCGATTGCCGTAAAGGAATCCGGGAAACCGTACATTGAATAACCTGCCGAAATTACTAAGGCAAATCCTCCGGCTATACCTGTTAGACCCAGTGTAGCGATAAATGGCGGCAGTTTCCCTTTAGTGATCAACAGGCCGTTAAAAGCCCCGCATACTACTCCTGTAACCAAAGCCGATAGCATACCAAGGGGCATGCCTAATTTAAGAGTGATTACCGTGTAACCTAAAACAATAGATGCCAGAGACATAATCATGCCTACTGAAAGGTCAATTCCCCCACTGATAATGATAATCGTCATTCCAACCGCTAGGATTCCGCGGATCGAGGCCTGTAGCCCTATATTCATCAAATTGTTGACTGTAAAAAATCGGGGCGATAGCACCGAAAAAAGTGCCAAAATTGCGACTAAAATAACGATATAACCGTACCTGGATAATAAACCGCCTTTAAATTCCATCTTTGCTTTCGCCAATAAATTACTCATCTTTAGTCCTCCCGATTGTTGCATAATACATCAGTTTTTCTTGAGTAGCTTCGCTTCTAGATAATTCTGCCGCTATACGTCCTTTATTCAATACGAGGATGCGGTCACTCATCCCCAAGATCTCGGGCATCTCCGAAGATATCATGATGATTCCGGCACCGTCCTTAACCAATTCATTCATTAATTGATAAACCCCCACTTTAGCCCCAATATCTATTCCGCGCGTCGGCTCATCAAAAATGAAAATCCGCGAATTTGAACACAACCATTTGGCAATGACGACCTTTTGCTGATTGCCACCGCTTAAATTAAGCGCTTTTGTCTTTATCTTTGAAGTTTTAATATCCAGTTTAGAGCAGAGTTCTGTTGCAATTTCCTTTTCCTTAGAATGATGAATAACATGAAGAATTTTCTTTGTTAATGAAACGCGTTTTAAATTAGCTAGTGTTATATTATGACCTACCGACATTGCCAACACCAAACCTTGTCGTTTCCGATCTTCCGGCAATAAGGCAATTCCGTTGGCAATTCCGTCTTCGGGATTACAAAATTTCACCTGCTGGTCTTGGATGAAGATTTCTCCATGAGATACAGGATCGGCGCCAAAAATAACTCGGGCTAGTTGTGTCCGGCATGACCCTAACAATCCGAAAACCCCAATTATTTCGCCCTGCCGTAAAGTTAAATTAATATTCTGCAACCCTTTTTTAGTCGCCACATCCTTGACTTCAACTAAGTTTATGCCTAGTGGGGCTACCACTTTAGGATACTTATCCTCTAGATTACGGCCAATCATCATTTTAATCAATTCATCAATCGGTTTAGTGGTAAGATCTACCGTTCCAACATTCACACCATCCCGCAAAACCGTTGCCCGATCACCAATCTTTTGAAGTTCTTCCATCCGATGGGATATGTAAATAATCGCCACGCCATTTTTCTTTAAATCGCGAATGGTTTCAAACAACCTATGAATTTCCTTCTCCGTTAAAGCCGATGTCGGTTCATCCATGATCAAAATTTTAGCTTGAATCGAAAGTGCTTTGGCAATTTCCAGCATTTGTTGCTCCGCCACAGTCAGCCTATAAACTAGGGTCCGGGGGTCAATATCAAGGCCTACTTTTTCGAGCATTCTTCGGGTCTCTTGATACACCCGGGGCCAATCGACCAAACCAGTTCCTTTGTGGGAGAATAACCGCCCCGAATAAAGATTCTCGGCTACTGAAAGGATCGGAAACTGATTAAACTCCTGGTAGATTACTGCTATTCCTGTATCCTGGGCATCTTTGGTGCTTTTAAAATGAACCTCTCTCCCATCGATCCAAATTTCACCTGCATCCTTTGTATAAGCGCCACATAAAATTTTAATCAAGGTTGATTTGCCGGCGCCATTTTCGCCTAACAAAGCATGGACCTCGCCCGGATTTAGATCAAAATTAACCTCATTTAACGCACGAACTCCTGGAAATTGTTTGACGATCTTATTCATTTGTAAAAGCGGTTGCAACATCAGGTTTTCCCTCCAACTAGCCATTTACATTTATTATGTTTGGGGCCATTTAGTTTAAGATTTTGATTAAACGATACTTCGTTCCTTTTATAGACTTCGGTGTTTCTCAATTTACGCTCAGAACATCCATTGACAAGTTCAAATCGAATCATCACCGCTAATGAACTCCCGATGGAAAGTGGAAAATCATTCGTCTTAATTCTCAACCCCTTGAAGGTTAAGCAGTAATGTTTATCATATCGCCAATTCCAACCGTTGAATAATATGATCCTGATACTCCCGATCGAGTTCGACAAAATAACCGCTCCAGCCCCATACACGAACAATAAGATTTCGGTATTGATCCGGATTTTGTTGGGCATCAAGCAGCGTCTCCCGGTTGACCGAATTGAGTTGTAATTGATGCCCGCCCATATCCATAAATGATTTCACCAATAGTGCCACTTTCTGGATGGCCTCTTCGTTCCGAAATACCGTATCATGTAATTCTAAAGTTAGGGGTCCGCCGTTAATAACCCGTTTTAAATCAGGTTTAGAAAAAGATTTAATGATCGAGACCGGGCCATTAACTCGTGTATTTAAACCAGGTGAATAATTGGCAGCTAGGGGCTCACCTTTTTTCCTACCGTCGGGTGAGGCGCCAATTTCTTGAATATGCCGGATATAATACATGGCTGATCCAGTGCCTCCCCGATAGATTCCTCCTTTTTCAGTAATCTTGTTTTCCAAGGCATCAGCAAACATGGTCATGAGGTTACAGGCAATCTCATCGACATAATCATCGTCATTTCCCATTTTATTTTGGTTATACTTTAACTCTGCCTGCAGTTGCTCATGACCTTCAAAATTATCGTCCACCGCTGCAATGAGCTGTGCTGAAGTGATGGTTTTGGTTTCATAGACATATTTTTTGATAACCGCTAAAGAATCAGCAGCCGTTGCAATTCCAGTGCCGTGAAGTCCGAAATTATTATATTTGGACCCTTTAGAGATATCGCGGGCTTGCGGTATGCATCCTTCCATCAGTATAGATTGGATCGGCGACGGTTCCATATAGAGGTTCTTAAAAACGGCGATCATCGTCTCAACTTCAGCCGCAATCTCCTGATTGATAGTTGCCATAAATTCGGAAAAATCTTTTGACTCCGATAGATTACGGTGCAGACAACGGTCAACTACCTTCGCATAGGAAAGAGCCCCAATGTTGGGAATATCCATGCCGACTTTGGGGATGATAAACTCCCAACAAGCCGCCACTACATAATTGCGAGCATCTTCAAGAGCATAACCTTTGGCTATCAAACCGGGAATTACCACATCATCATTGGAGTATTGGGGAAATCCCAACCCTTGTTTTGTAAGCTGTGTTCCTAGTTGGTAAACTGCTAACGGAGTGCTTTTATCGACCCGCAAATTAATCTTGGGGTCGATCAATTTCAGTTCCAAACTGGCCTTTAGACACATCTCCGATAATAAGTTATAGACGTTATTTCCGTCGCTATCCACTCCACCTAAGACCAGGCTCTGTCCGTTATCTCCTTGTTGCATGCCGGGATAGAGATCGCTATCTTTACTAAAGCTGATGAAGAACTCTTCCAACAATTCAAAAGCGCTATCTTCATCCAATCGTCCGGCTTCCAAGTCGGATTTGAGATAAGGATACATATACTGATCAAAACGTCCCACCGTGTTATGATAGTTTCCGGAACACCAGAGGGCAAAATGCAGAATTCTAAAAAACTGGAGTGCCTCATGGAAAGTCCTGGCTCCGTACCGCGGCACCCGTTCTAAAATCCCAACCACTTCAGGTAGCTCTAACTTTTTAGCTTCCTCTATGTAACTGTCAACCCAGGCTTCAATGGCATTGATTGTGCGAATGACGTTCTGCAAGAACTCCTGGCCTTCTTGATCATCATTGGCCTGACATTTCAATAATACTTCCTGAGCTTCAGCCCTTCTGGCCTCAAGTCCTAATTGAATTGTGGTTTCATAGTCGGAACTTATATTACAGACCCTGCCCAGTTCATGGAGATAATGATCTTTTTTTAGCTCTGCCCATTCGTCTTCTGTAAAGATCTCCGGGATCTTACGGACAGTTCGTAAGCAGACAATTCTTTCTCCGGGTAATATAACTGCTTTTTCCACTGCGAGTACCCGCTCAAATCGGGTGGTAATCCTATTACCATCGGACAGTTCTTTCGCAGAAAATTCATCAGCCACATCCAGCTCCAAATTCTGCCGGAACTGCTGGTGTTGTTTATTTAAAACGTATTGCAACAGATTATGAATGCGTTCATTCATAGTACTACACTCCCTATACCATATTTTTGAAACATTCCTAGATCGAGAAAAGGTTCTTGATTGGGGTTAAAAGATGGGTTGTATTCCTGACCGATCATAGAATATTTAGCGCCCGCAGTTTTATGGTATGGCAGCAACTCAAGCCGTTCCAATCCTTTACTATGCTGGATCAATTGAGCAACCTTTTCGAAGTTGGCCGGAGTATCATTAACTCCGGGAATCACCGGTATTCGGATGATAAATTTTTGACCGCTGTTGCAAAGATACTTTAAGTTTTCCAAGATGATTTGATTATCCACACCAGTATATTTTCGATGCATCTCCGGGTCAGTGTGCTTCACATCCATTAATACTAAATCGACTAAGTCGATTGCTTTCTGAAAAATCTCCTGTGAAGCATATCCAGATGTCTCCAGCGCCACATGAAACGGTTTCAATTTTGGAACTAACTCCATTAAAAAATCCGGTTGCGCCAACGGTTCTCCCCCGGAAAGGGTAATTCCACCCCCCGTCTCCGTTAGAAACTCATAATCCTTGAGTAGCTCTTTGGCTAGTTCATCGGTTGTCGTCATCCGTCCACAAATTTTTCTTAACCTTAGAGGACAAAGCATCAAACACGCGCCACAGGCATTACATTGCTGCGGATTGGGGCAGACTTTTTGGCATGCCCCACAATGGGTACAACCATTAGGGCTGACCAGCAATTCACGATCAAAAGACATTCCTTCTGGATTGTGACACCAATTGCAACGAAGGGGACAACCTTTTAAAAAAATCGTTTTCCGAATTCCGGGCCCATCGTGAATTGCAAATTCCTCAATATCAAAAATTATTCCATTAGCCATAATACCCTCATCTAATTAAATCATTTATCCTTTATGTTATCGTTAACATTATCGATAACATTAATATAGCATACTCCATTTTGGTTGTCAAAATTTTTTAACCATTTTCACCGCAAAAAGTTAAGAATACATCAACTACTATAAAACACTTGCATGGGTTAGAAGGCAGGGGGTAAACCTAAAAAATGATTAGTTAAGATAGCCGTATGGAGAAGATGATGAGGTCCTTTCATTTAGAAAGCATTGAAAAATTAAGCGATTATGTGCTTTCGCGTACCTTGATTTCGGGATCGATTACCTCATGAAAATACTGGCCTGTCATAGGATCGTGCATCTTTTTTAATAAAACGTCCACGGCACGACGGGCCATTTTCTTTTTAGAAGGACTGATCGAGGTTAAAGGAAAAGGCAGGAACATCCGGGATTGAATATTATCAAATCCAACCACGGCAACATCTTTGGGAACATTAAGGCTATTTTGGTTTAAAGTATAGATCGCCTCCCAGGCAATCATGTCGCTAAAGGCAAAAATCGCACTAAAATAAATTTTCTCTTCCAGTACCTTACGCACGACCTGACGGCATTCTCCGGCGGTAACTGAGATTTCCCGGATTAAAATCGGATTGTAGTTAATTTTACTTTCCTGCAGCGCTTTCTGATAACCGGCTAACCTTTCCCGTGCGCTGGAAATGTAACTAGGCCCTGTTAAACAAAGAATATCACGATGTCCGCGTTCAATCAGGTGCTGTGTTGCCAAATATCCACCCATCAAATCATTACAAATAACATAATCCGTTTCGGGTTCCTCCTCAAAACGCCGCCCCCATAAGACGAAAGGAATTCCGTTTTTCTTAAGCAACTGAATATCATCAGTATTCCGTTGAGTCGGGCATAGGATGATACCGTCAACTTTCTTACTTAAGGCCGAATAAACGGCTTTTTCTTCAATTTCGTAATTTTCATCCGTATTGATGATAAAAGTATTATAGAAATGTCTCCGTGCAGCAATTTCAACTTCTTTAGCCATAATGCCGAAATGCGGATTGGAGATATCTCCCAAAATAATCGCAATGGTTTTGGTTACCCCCGAACGCAAAGCGCCAGCAATAGTGTTTGTTATATACCCCATCTCTCTGGCTGCATCATTAATCAGTTTGCGGGTAGCCTCAGAAATTTCAGGTTTATTCCTTAATGCTCTTGAGACCGTATTCTTGGTAAAACCGGTTTTAAGGGCAATATCTTGCAGGGTTACTTTTTTATTGTTTTGATAAATTTCGTCCATTCTTTCTCCATCCTGATATAAAATTATTGCTCAACAATCATAATTTCTTTTATTATACAAAATTCACCTTTAAAATCAAGAGAATCCATCCTTTTAAAAAGACTCTTCGATAGAAAAAGTCCCGTGTATAACGAGACTATTTTCTAGGAGACTTTTTATAATGAAAAGGTATTCTCATGTTTAAATGGTTACGTTATCGATAATGCTATCGTTAATATTATAATCATGAATTATCGTTTTTGTCAAATTAATGTCAGATGAAGCATTTCTTAATCATCGCGTCATTGCTTTTCTTCATATAGCCTATCCGTAATTCTCAGCCGGTTTCCTTCCTACCAGCAAATAAAAAAACAGCCCATTGGTATGTTGACTGCTTTTCTTTATACTATTATTTCGTTAAGATCTCATTCATACTCCCGGAACGAAAACCATCCATGTCCAAAGCCACATAGGCAAAACCCAGTTCATGAAGCTTAGCGCTGATCTTCTCACGCATCTGCCATGCTCGATCCAGCTCGCTTGCGGCCACCTCGATCCGGGCGATCGGATGATGGTCCCGTACTCGGAATTGAACCAGGCCCAGGGAACTCAAGAAACTCTCCGCTTGATCAATTCTTTGTAAAGCTTCCGGAGTAATTTTATTGCCGTACGGAATCCGCGACGCCAGACACGCATAGGCCGGTTTGTTCCAGGTGGGTAAAGCCATGCCCTTGGAAAAATCCCGAATTTCCTGCTTGGTCAGGCCTACTTCCTGTAAAGGACTACGAATACCCATTTCACCGGCAGCCCGGTGTCCCGGCCGATGGTCCGACAAATCATCTACATTGGCCCCGTCTAAGACCACACCCCAGCCTTTTTCAGCGGAGATCCGGCATAATTGTTGAAATAAAGATGATTTGCAATAGTAACAACGATCTGAAGAGTTGTCCACAAAATGGACATCTTCAAACTCATTGGTATGGATCACCTGATGGGGCAAGCCATACTTCGCCACTAAAACCCGAGCCTCCTCAAGCTGTTGCTCAGGATAAGTTGGTGAAACTGCGGTTACTGCCAAAGCCCGTTCTCCTAAGACTTGATGCGCGATAACTGCTAGAAAGGTGCTGTCCACACCCCCCGAGTATGCGATCACGGCTCCCGGAAGAGTTTGTAACAGTTCTTTGAGTTCTTGTAATTTATCCAAAAGTTGCAACCTCCGATAATATTTAAATCGTAAGCGCTGTTTTCAGTAATGGTTGATCCCATAAGTCTATTTTTATTCTCCCACGGAGGCGCAGAGATTTTTACGCAAGTGCAGCATGCGTATGCTGCCGGGTTGTCATGTCCCAAAGGACATGAGGGGTCCCCGCATTATAACCACTAATTTCCCTCCTCGAGGAGGGGCAAGGGGAGGTTGGCCCAAACTAAAGTTAAAAAGAGCAAGTAGATCAACCATTCTTAAGAACATAGCTAAATCTTAATTTATCATACGCCCATAGCGAAGTCAAACCAAAACAAGCACTTTACTCCGACGGTACTCTGATGGGGGCATCCCCTCATTTTTTTTAAAGCTCTTGCTGAAATAGAACAAATCATGGAAACCGACCCGGTCGGCAGTTTCGGTCATTGAACAACCCTCATCAATCAGTTCTTTGGCTTTTTGAATCCGGATAGTAATCAAATACTCAATCGGAGCTTTTCCGGTAGTTTCTTTAAAGATGCTTCCCAGGTATGACGGGCTAATGCGGACTACCCGGCTCAAATCGTTCAATGTCAGTGCCTCTTGATAATGTTCGGCCATATAACAAACGACTTGCTCCACTTTGCGGATTCGGTCATAATGAAGCTCACCCCGGCCTTGCTGCAGTAATAGCAAATTGATGATCTCCATAAAAGTCGCCCGGCAGCGCCCAGCCCGGTTCTGTTTTCCGGACAGCCACTCCCCGGTCAATCCGGAAAATAAATCCAGCAAACGGGTAAACAAATAGCGATCCCCGATTTTTTGATGGAGCCCGAACGGCAGCTCAAAATGGCATAACTGCCAGCCTTGCTGCTCCCAAACCGGGCAGGTATACAAAAAGTCCACCGCATAACAACGCATTAAATTATCTTCAAAGGTATGAGCCGACCGGGTTTCCCCCGGCTTAAAACAGATCAAATCGCCTTTTTTGCCCCGATAGGATTGCTGGTTACAAAAAAAATCAGCTTCGCCGTCGTAGATCAAAATCAAATTATAGGTCCGGCAAATTTCCTGTTCAATTTGCCAACTGGGGGTACAGACTCTCTCCACGATATGGGTGAATTGGGGAAACATATTCAACAACTCTTCCATGACAAGTCCCCTCATTGACAGTGATATTGTACAAATCCAATTATATTATGCATTCAATAAAATTGCAATTTTTGATAATATAAAGCAATCAAAGTATCTCAAAAATTACAAACGAAGGCAGGTCATGAAAATGCCACTGGATATGAAAAAATTTTGGGAGACCAATCCGGAGTGTCTTAATTTAAACAATTCCATCCCGCGAGTTCCGGTAAGCATCACCTTGGATGGCGACTGGATTTGCGATTTTCTTAAATTGGATAATGTCCGATACTATTCAGACTTTGAGTATCAGCAGGAACACCGTTTACAATGCAGTAAGATCACCGAGCGGGAACTCGGATATTCGATCTTGCCGGAGGTGGACTTCGGCGTGATCATGGATGCCTCCATATATGGCGGTATAGTTCATTATGAGTCCAATGCTACTCCCACATTGAAGCCGGTCGTTAACGATCCGGCCGAGATCGACGGGCTGGTGGAACGGATCGACCAAGCCAATCTGCTGGATCAGGGACTGGTACCCCTTTATCTTGAATGGCGGTCAAAAATCAAGAGCCGTTTTGGGATCGAATTAACCTACGGCGACGGAATGAAGGGCGCTGCTACGATGTTGGGACAGGTTTGCGGGATAACTAATTTTCTGACCTGGATCGTGACCGACCCCGAACAAATCCATAAATTAGCCGATTGCTGGCTACGCACTACCCAACGCTATGTTAAACTAATGCGCCGGGAAACCAACTTTCCAGAGCAGTTAATGCCGGGATTTTCCTTTTACAGCGATGTGGCAGGAATGCTCTCTCCCTCCCTGTACCGGGAATTTCTACTGGCCAAGGAAACCCAAATGTATGACTTATATGCCCCGAGTCCGGGGGATAAACGATTTTATCATGCGGACTACCACATGTTGCATCATCTGGATGCCTTTCGCGAAATGGGAGTCAATCAGGTCAATATTGATCCCTATATCGATCCCGCCCAAATTCTGGCTAAACTGCCGCAGGCGATAGTCTATGGGCAGATTCCTCCCACCAAAGTATTGTTATATGGCACTCCGGAAGAAGTTATGGTTTGTGCCAAACGGGATATCGAGCAAGCCGGTCCCGGAAAGCATCTGGTACTTTGCACCGCTGGCAGTATCAATCCGGGGACCTCCTTTGAAAATCTGCGGGCAATGTGCCGGGCTGCCGAAGAATATGGATATATCTACTAAAGTGGCCTTGACAGTTGAGGCAGCCTATAATTCCGGATAATCCCCGTCGGAGGGACAGGGCAACCCCAGCCAATTCTCCAGTTCCCGGCCACCGATATGTACGCCAAACACGCTCAGGCAATACACTTAAAATTTGGTTGGCAAGCTCCCGGTTTGGCATAAGAAGCCTCCTTTAATTAATCCCCAGGTTGTATTCCCAGTTCGGTCAGGTGTTTTCCAATATGACGGATTAGGTTTTGATAGTACTGTTCCTCATGCTCAGCTAGGAATGAAAACAGCCGTTCTTTAAAAAGACTCGCTCCCTGCCGGTCCAGGGCTTGAAGTATCGAACCGTATGTGATGTGTAATATTTGACGGGCGTCATCCCGGGAGAGGAGATCAAGTAGCTCACGATCTTTCAAAGTATCCAATGCCGGTACCCTGGCCGGATCCGCCGATATGTGATAATACTGCTTTGCTTCCGAGAGATGTTGTAATGCAAACGCAAAGATTTCCCGGAATAATTGCGGCTCACTACCGGCCACCGCCCTGAGTGCTTCCAGCCAGTTGGTTCCGGCTGTCTTAAGGTGATATTTTCCGGCGGCGAAGCGGCCGATAATCGGAAATACTTTAAATTTGTCACTCCCCGAATGAACGCTCAACTTATAATCAAATGTCGTTGCAATGGCCTCATGTTGCTTAAAATCCCGTTCAAAAGCGGCCAAATCGCCCCGGTAATCGATTCCTTTTTGAAATTCACCGCAGAAACGCGGCGCCAGACTATTTATCATAACACCGGCTTGTTTTATCTCATGCGCAACCAGAAAATGGGCCTGAGGAGTCGTTGGGGTCGCAGTTTCGTCGATCGATAATTCGAAATCCACTCTGCGGTCCGCTATGACTTCACGCCCAATCCGAACTGCATGTTCAATGGCACGGTGATAAATCAATACGGTTTGCATTAATTCAGGCTCCCCAAAATGAATCATTAACCCGCCGGCTGTAAATTCCTGATTCAAATAGGTTTGTTCATAATGTTGGCGAATATCGGCAGGTAAACTTCGATATCTTGCCGACAGCTCACTAGAGGACAAATCCGGAACGGCATTATCGATTTGTTCCGAACAATCCAGGGTAATCATGGTAAAACCGTAATCCAAGGCCATTTGGACCTCAGTATCCGTTTTGAGGTGATCTCCGTCGGCCCCGAACCCGGCCCGGTAATCTTCCTGAAACACCGCCCAGGTGGCGGCATCCAAAACTTGTTGATAATTGCGTCCGGTCAGGTTCAATTCCCGGATCGATTGTTGAGCCAATACCGGCCGTACCTGAGGATATTGTTTCAAAAGTTTCAAATGACCCGGACTTGCCAGACCCAGACGGTCTCCCAATCCAATAGTAATTGTTGGGAACTGCCCTAAAGGTATTGGCGCCGTGAAAGGAAACTTTTTGCGAAGGATAACGGCATTTTCAGCCGATAGCGGACAAACTTTGGTTTTGTCCAACTGATGGTCAAATTCGCCTTGAAAAGCATCCAGTAAACCGGCTCCTCCGGTGATCACAAGTTTCTTCCCCGCTGCTTCCTTGATGATATAAAGCCAAGCCTCCTCCAGCACATGAAGCGAGGAAGGATACACGCCATAGTTATCCCAATCCTGTTCTGCCTGTGCCTGTATATTTTGAAGCACAGAAGTTCCGGCTTTGGGCAGCAATTGATGAAATTCCCGCCAGGACATCCTAAATCACCCTTTTCCCTTTTGATTTCCAAAAATTTCATTGTTTCATATAAATTGTATCACAATAAATGGTTAATTCCAGCACGTTTATTGCTATAATAAGATATTTTTCTACAAATTTTGCTTTTCAGTTATCGTAAATTATAGTAAAATCAGAGAGAGGTACCATAAAATGATACAAGATATTACTTATGGTTATGATCAAATCAAACAACCATTTTTTATATGGAAAGAACGTTTTCGCGATCCGCGCACCATGATCAATAACCATTATCATGACGCTTATGAAATATACTACTTGCTGGAGGGTGAACGTTACTATTTCATTAAGGACCGTACCTACCATGTCCAAAAAGGCGACTTAATCCTAATCGACATCAACGAATTACACAAGACCATGGATGCGCCGTTTCCGGTACATGAAAGAATTCTGCTCAATTTCAAAAAAAAATTTCTACCTCTCAATCTGTCTGAGGCCGCCGGGGAGAGCCTTTTTACCTGCTTTCATCAAAACATCAATTTGCTAAGACTCCATCGGGAGGAACAGGATTTTATCAAAGCCATTCTTTTAAAAATGGTCGCCGAAGAAAAGACCTCCCGGCCCGACTCCCTCCTTTACCTGCAAATTCTGCTCACGGAGTTATTAATCTTTCTAAGCCGGCAGTCTGCCCAAAAACCGGCCGCCAATTTCCCTTTCCCCAATCCGACCCACCAGAAAATTTCGGAGATTGTCGGTTATCTCAATGATCACTATTATCAAAACTTAAGCCTAAATATGCTTTCGGAACATTTTTTCATCAGTAAATATTATCTTTCACGGACATTCAAGGAAGTTACCGGGTTTACGCTGGTGGAGTATTTAAATAGCGTCAAAACAAAGGAAGCTCAAAAACTTCTCAATACAACCACGCTTAGTATTACTGAGATATCGGCCAAAGTCGGATTTGAAAGCATCACCCATTTTGGCAGGGTTTTCAAATCGATTACCGGTTCTTCGCCGTTACAATATCGTAAAAATTCCAGAACAGCCGGAGAGCGGTCACAATAGCCCGACACAGGAATGTGACGCGCGCAAACATTGTATTGGGAGGAATGCCTTTTGGGGCCAAATAATGCAGTAAATACAAATGACTTGCTTTTCCACTGGATTGATAAGATTCCCACTCCCCGGCTCAAAGTTTTTCATCAGTTGCTGAGTATCGTTCTTGTGATGATTGTATTTTTTGTCATTCAAGGAGTTACCAGCATTTATATTAACGATACCATGCAAAAATCCAGTTTAAATATAACCAGAATCAGTAGCGACCGTTTTAATAACATCATCATCGTAAAAACATATGTGGAAATCATCGAAAAAGAATACATTAAAGCGCTCACCGGCAGAGGAGAAATTAAATATCTGCTTAATGAAGCTGAAGTGCCCGGTCTTCCGCGTATACATGGTGAAATGGCACCGGCCGTCAAGGCTTTAAGCTATGTCGCTCCCCAGGAAAGCAAACAAATACTGATCAATATTGATCACATTGAAAAAATAATCCGTTTACCGCAGAGCGACGCTAATCTCGCCGCCCTCAAAAGGGAACTAAACTCGATTAGTATTTCCATCGATGCCGCCACCAACAAATCTATCAATGCCAGTTACGAAGCGATCACTCACAGCTCCAACTTCTCCAACGTCTCCAAAATAGTCACGATCGTCATCAGCGTCATTGCTATTACTATTCTGGGCGTTGCCTATATTTTTATGTTATCACGCAGGATCACGGAACCAATTAGAAAATTAGCCGCCTATGCCCTGGAGATCGCCCGGGGCAATTTTCAGACCCGGGAAGTTCACATCAATTCTTCGGATGATCTGAATATCCTGGCTTTCGCTTTTAATAAAATGGCTGCCAGCATTCAGAATATGATTTGTGAGATTACCGAAAAATCCAATCTGGAGCGCAAACTCTACGCCCAAGAGATGCAAAATTTAAAAATATCCCAGCAACTCAACGAAGCGCGTTTTTTGGCCTTACAATCACAGATCAACCCCCATTTTCTTTTTAACACTTTAAACGCTATTATGCGCAAATCGATGTTTGAAAAGGCTAACGATACCACGCAATTGATTCAGTCCCTGGCCAATATTTTCCGTTATAACCTCGAGAGTTTCAATAAAGAAGTCTCTTTAGAGGAAGAACTGGCGGTCGTCAAGGAATATGTCTATATTCAACAAACCCGTTTCGGGTCGCGAATCGGGTTTAGCATCGTCTTGCCAAATGATTTCGGCGCACTTCAAATACCGCGTTTTATCGTCCAACCGCTGGTCGAAAATGCGATTATTCATGGGATCGAGCCCAAAGAGACCGGGGGCGCAGTCCGGATTAAGGTATGCAAGAAAGATGGCACGGTATTGATCAAGATCATCGATAACGGTATCGGAATTTCCCAAGATCAAATCCGCCGCATCCTGGCAGGCAGCGACGAACCTTATCTAAAAGGGCATACAACCGGCATCGGCATCACCAATGTCCGCGACCGGCTTATTCTTTATTATAAAGATCAAAGTTGCTTCAGCCTATCCAGTAAGTTGAACTTCGGGACTGTAATCACGCTTAAAATTATTTAGAGTAAAGAAGGCGCCGGCGATGTATAGATTATTAATAGCCGATGATGAACAGCTGGAACGGGAAGCTATCCGCTTTATCGTCCATCAGAATTTCCCGGATATTTTTGAGATTCGCGAAGCCGCCAACGGTAGGGAAGCTTTGGAGGCTGCTCTTTCTTTTAAGCCGGATCTGATCTTCTTTGATATTAAAATGCCCGGAATCAACGGACTTGAAGCGGCCGCCTTGATTAACAAGAGCCTCCCGGAGTGCCGGATTATCATTGTTACGGCGTATCACTATTTTAACTATGCCAAAGAGGCATTGTCTCTTGGTGTGGATGAATACATTACCAAACCGGCTCCCGTTGAAACCGTTGTTGCAACTGTACAACGCGTGATCAACGTTATCGAGACCCGACGCGCCAAAGAACGCTCGGCGGAAGAAAAGGAACGGCGGTTTAAGCAGATCGCCCAATATATCGAGGATAACCTTTTAGTGTTAATCGCCTACGGGGAGATTGAAGAAAAGGTTATTGAAGAATACCTTGATATCCTTAATTCCCATTATCAGGCATTTTTATCCGTCGTGACGTCCGCTTTTGATCAGCGTGTTCCCGGCGAACTGGTACCTAAAGCTGAAGCTGAAAAAAGAATTCTAAACAAGCAGTTAGTGGAGTGGTTGAAAAATTACTTTTTAAAAATTGGATATCACGCCTTTATCCGCTCTATCGGACAGGAGATCTATATCTTGCTTCTATTCGAGGAAGCCCCGGATGAATATCGATTCCGCCTCAAGGGGATTGGACTTTTTACCGAGTTAAATGAATGTCTTTCCCATGAATTACAAATCACTTTGAGTATAGGAATTGGCAGAGTATATAATTCCGTACGTGATATTCATCAGGCGTTTTCTGAGGCTAAGAGAGCCTTACGCTATGAAACGGAGCCGGGTTCAATTATCAGTTACGGTGATCTTCAAAAGGGCAATCGGCAAACCGTCTATCCCCAAAATAAAGAAAAACAGCTTTCCCAATGTATTTATCGCGGGGATCTCCTTGGCGCCGCACAACTGTTGGAAGAGTTGTTGGAATGGACCTTGGATAACTTCTCCCAACTTGAAGTTTACCGGCAAAAGGTATATGAATTGTTGTTGGCGCTGCTTTGTGAGACCTACACCAATACCCACCTGACCGAGTTTGATATTAACACGGAGGAGCTTCGCCAAAATATCAGCTTAATCAATAAAAAAGAGGATATCTATCTTTTCGCCAAGGATTATCTGCTAAAGAAGGTAACGGAAATCAACACCATAAAAGCATCGCGGGCCAATGCCTTATTGGCTATAGCGATTGACTATATGGAGCATAACTTTCAAAAGGACCTTTCCCTGGAAGATGTGGCTAAGTTCATTCAAATCAGTCCTTTTTACCTAAGCAAAATTTTCAAAAAAGAAAGCGGGGAAAACTTTATCGATTTTTTAACCGCTATCCGGATCCGGAAGGCGAAAGATTTTCTAACCAATCCGCTCCTCACCATCAAAGATGTTTGTTACCAAGTTGGTTACAAAGATCCCAATTATTTCGCGCGGGTTTTTAAGAAAACTTGCGGGATAACCCCCACCGAATACCAGACCAAAAATATCTAGCGTAAAACACCAAAGTCCTTAGCTTTTTTGACTTTCAACCTTCCGACATTACCTTTCAATTCAATCCAAGTAAATACAAGAATATGCTATGATTGCCAATTTTCTACAGAGGCTTTAATTTTTATTTACCGAAAATTAATAAAATGTTCAACTTTGATAAAGCCACGAATTGAATTAAAGAAAAAAAGGGGAGGTATCTCAGAGTGAAAAGATTTACATGGCTAAGCGTATTACTGGTATTAGTAGTAGTATTCAGTCTCTTTGCAGTTTGTCAAGGTGCTTCCAAACCAATCGCTTTGCAAATCATTGACGTTGCCGGCAGTAAACAAATGGTCGGAGAAGCAGTCGATGCCTTTGCAGCCCAAAATCCCAATGTAAAAATTGATTATGTTATTGGGACAGCACCGGAACTACCCGCGAAGATCAAAGCACAGCAAATGGCCGGTAATGTTGAAACTTGCGTAGTATTCACCGGCTATGACGCAATGGGATCGGGTTTTGTTCAGCGCATTTGGGAACGAATTTTACCTGAACGAAAGAAATATTTCGGGAACCTTGATAAAGATTATCTGCCCGCTGCCAAAGCAGCCTTTGATCTTTTTGAAGGTTACGGTGTAGTGTTTGCGTGGTGCCCCGGCGGCCCGATGTTTACCTATAACCCGGATAAAGTGAAAACCGTTCCTAAGACAGCAGCTGAATTATTGGAATGGTGCAAAGCCAACCCCGGCAAATTTATGTATGCCAGACCGGCCAACTCTGGGCCTGGAAGGGCATTTCTACAAGGCCTGCCCTACATTCTGGGCGATAAGAATCCCAAAGACCCGAAAACCTGGGATAAAACCTGGGCTTACTTGAAAGAGCTGGATCAATATATTGATTATTATCCCTCGGGAACCGGCATCACATTCCGGGAAATGGGCGAAGGTACCCGTTATATGCTCGCTAGTCACTTAGGCTGGGATATGAACCAGCGGATTTTAGGAACCATTCCTGCCAGCTCCCAGGCGTTCTTCCTTGACAAAACGACATGGGTCAATGATTCACATTTTGCCTGTATGCCCAAGGGTCTAGATAAAGAGCACAAAGAACAGGCTTTGAAATTAATTGGCTGGCTGCTAAAACCGAAAATGCAGGCATACAATTATGATAACGGGTATTTCTATCCCGGTCCCGCTATCAAAAATGTGCCGATTACGATGGCTCCGGCAGATAAGCAAACCAAGATTAAAGCGGCTATGCGTAAATACCTTGATGATGCGATCACCAAGTATCCGTCAACCACCCAGCTGGACGCCGAAGCTCTTACAACAGCTTGCGACATGTGGGATAAACTTGTTGGCGCAAAAATTAAAAAATAATTTAAATATCGCAGAATCGCGTAACAGGAAGGGACGATATTCAATCGTCCCTTCTTCAAAAAAAAATCATGATTGGTGATGACGATGAGAGAGTTAAAACAGTTAACCATTAAAAATTTGATTAAGCGATTTTCGGAAAAAGAAGCCCTAAATAATTTTAACCTGACGGTTGAAAAAGGAGAGTTTGTTACTTTCCTNGGGCCCTCCGGCTGTGGAAAATCAACCGCCCTCAATTGCATAGCCGGTCTATTGCCGATTACCAGCGGTGAAATATGCGTTAATGAGGAATGCATAGACAATGGGATCATCTCCACTCCGCCCGAAAAAAGAGGTTTCGGAATGGTTTTTCAAAATTATGCCTTATTCCCTCACTTAACAGTATTTAAAAATGTAGCATTCGGTTTGGAATTAAAAAAAACCCCCAAAAATGAAATCCAGGAAAAAGTCAACAATGTATTGAAAATGGTCCATTTGGAAGGTTATGAAAACAAGTTTCCCAGCCAAATGTCCGGCGGCGAACAGCAAAGAGTGGCAATTGCCCGTTGCATTGTTTTGGAACCCACTTTGTTAATGCTGGATGAACCGCTCTCCAATCTTGATGCCAAATTGCGTAATGATATGCGCTATGAATTAAAAACCTTACATGAGCGATTACAAGTCACCAGCATCTATGTGACTCACGATCAGCAAGAAGCCTTAGCGCTCTCCGACCGGATTGTGGTGATGAAAAAAGGACATATCCAACAAGTCGGGACTCCCGAAGAAATTTATTCCCATCCCGCCAATCTCTTTGTGGCTGATTTTATGGGTTTCCGCAATATTTGGGAGGGCAAAATCGAAGAGTTCACGGAAAACGGCGCTGAAACCAAAATCGTTGTCAATATAGGCGGTAGTAAGCTTACTTCCCACACCCGGTTTAACGGTAACAGCCGCAGCTTGAAGTCAGCTCTGGAAGAGACGTTTAAAAGCAAACAAGCTATTTGCACCGCGATCAGACCCGAGGATTTCTTAATCGGCAAAGGAGCAATCAACAATCTGAAATGTAGAGCGGATATTGTTGAATATCTCGGACAAATCAGCCATGTTACCGGTGTGTTGGATAATAACAATCAAGCCGACTTTAGAACCTCTGAGAAGATTACCTCCGGAGTGAATTTGGATTTATTTATCCCACCGGAGAAACTCCTGATTTTCCCGAAGGAGGGTAATCCTCATGTCTGAAGAAAAACGGTGGGACTTTAGTTTAGTACTCACTCTCCTTCCGGCGCTTTTGTTTATCAGTTTTCTTTTTATTTATCCGTTTTTATACGGTTTATTTTTAAGTTTTACCAATGCCGATGGTAATTTTACCCTGGCTAATTATGCCCGGTTTTTTACAGACAACTGGGAATTCCGCACGATTGGGGTCACTCTGGGGCTGGCCCTGCCGGCTACCCTGATTAATGTTTTACTGGCGATACCTTTTGCCTACTATATGAGACACGGCATGAAGGGTGAAAAATTAATCACCTTTTTCTTGATTGTCCCGATTACCTTAGGCACGGTATTGGTTGCCGAGGGCATGTTGACTTTCATGGGGCCGCATGGATGGCTTAATCAGTTTCTAATGGCAAGTAGAATAATTGATAAGCCGTTCCGCTTCACTCATAACTACCTTGGCGTGATGATCTCACTTGTCCTGCAAGGGTTCCCGTTCGCCTTCTTAATGTTGCTGGGATATGTCTCCGGAATCAATCCGGATCTGGAAAAAGCCGCCCAAATGTTGGGCGCTTCCAAAGCGGAAACCTTTTGGAAAATATTATTCCCTTTAATGGTACCCGGTATTGCCATTGCTTTTTGTCTCAATTTCGTGATGGCTTTTTCGGTATATCCGTCTGCAGTCTTACTGGGGCAACCATCCGGCCCGACTCGGGTAATCTCAATTTCCGCCTACCAGTGGGCTTTTGAAAAATTTGATTTTAACATGGGCTCGACTGTATCCATGATTATGGCGGCAATAGAGCTGGTAGTGATTATTCTGGTATTCGTATGGAGGCAGCGGATTTATAAAGGCGCTTCCATTGTCGGAAAAGGTTAAAAACAAGGAGGCAAGCGCCGTGCAGAAAAAACTCAAACTCTCTGGAATTTTATTTTACCTTGCGATTTTTATTTACTTATGTAATGTACTCGGAATTTTATTGACGGTTGTTATGAATTCTTTCAGCAAAAGCTGGTTTTCGGGATTAATCCCCAAAGCATATACTACCGACTGGTATCGTTACTTAGCAACTGATCATGACATCTTTACTTTACTGTGGGTTACTTTTATCGTTGCAATTTCAGTTGTTTTCATCTCCTTATTAATTGCCTTTCCCGCAGCCTATGCGCTGGCCAGACGCGAATTCAAGTTTAAAGGCGTAATTTTATCGCTTTTTTTATTGCCGATGATCATTCCGCCGATGGCATACGGGATTCCGCTGGCAATGGTAATGTATAAAGCTCATTTGGCTTTGAAAGTTATTGGCGTCATCCTGGTTAATCTGGTACCGATTGTGCCGTTTATGATCCTGGTGCTCCAGCCTTTTATTGAACAAATCAGCACCAATCTGGAGTCGGCCGCTAAAATGCTAGGAGCCGGCCGTTTCACCACCTTTTCTAAAATTTTAGTTCCTTTAACGATGCCGGGTATTTTGACTGCGGGTATTCTTTCGATTGTTAAAACCCTGTCCATGTTCGAATTAACCTATCTGGTGTCCGGCGGCAAAACCCAAACCATCATCGTGGCATTATATTCCGATGCCTATGCGGCCGGATACCGGCCTATTCAAGCAATTGATGCTATGGCGGTTATTTACTTTCTGACTGCTATGGTGGCCTTGATTGTCGCATTAAAGTTTGTCAGCCCGACCCAGATGGTCTTCAAAGTAAAGTAAGTAAAATTAATAAAATAGTACTAATAACATAAATTTACATTTTTTCAAAGTAAATGAGCTGCCTCAAAAAATTCTATAAGATAAGGATATGCAATACATAGTATATATTTTATTAATATTTACTATGTATTGCATACCTTAACAATGGGGTCGCTTTACTTCTTTGTCTTTTATTTACCTTTTCGATTTTTATGCCGAAAGAAATAGTGAATACGTGTTCCTTCGTATAAGGAGGGTGTTTCATGGGAAAAAACAATTTATCAATGAAATTGTACGAAAAAATCCCCATTATCAAGATGAGAGTTTTTTATCAAATATTAGTTATTATTGTCATTATGATTGTCTTTTTTATTCTCCAAGGAGTTACCAGTGTTTATGTCAATGATACCCTCCAAAATTCCAGTTTACACAATATTAGAGCCAGCAATAACCGCTTCAATCATGTAACGGTTATCAAAACCTATATTGAATTGATTGAAAAAGAATATATTAAAGCGCTTACAGGGCGGGGCCGAATTGAATTTTTGATTAACGAAGGCGATACCCAAGGACTTCCCCGTATCAATTCGGAAATGGTTCGCGCGGTTACAGATTTAAGCGATGAAGCTCCCGAGGAAAGTAAACAGATCTTGACTGAAATCAAAAATATTCAGGAAATTATCCGGCTTCCGCTTAGTGAAGACAATTACACCAGCCTCAAGAAAAGTTTAAATGCCATTTCCACCTTAACCGATATTATTAACTCCAAGGCAACCGATGCTAGTTTTCAATCCATTAACAAAAGTTCAATATTTTCCGTTACCACCAAAATAATGACCATCTTATTCACACTTTTATGTGCCGTTATCTCTATTTTACTTGGCCTAGTGATAGCTTCCACAATCTCAAAGTCCTTAAAAAACATTGTGACCGCAGTCAAGTCTCTTGCGGAGGGTAATTTAGCCCAAAAAGTAGAGGCCGCCGGCTGCCCTGAAGTCACCGCGGTGGTAAATGGATTAAATCTGGCCATTTCCAGCCTTCAACAACTGGTAACCCAAATTAATATGCAATCGGATACTTTATTTTCCTCCAGCAAGGAATTGAAAAGCGCCACCTCCGATACAGGCCAGTCCATGAATCAGGTGGCTATGACCATGGCCGAACTATCCAAAGCAGCTGGGGATCAATCATCCCAAGTGAACAATGCCGTTGAAACCATCCACCTCTTATCCGATTTGGTAATCAAAGTAACCAAAGACACCGCCGATATAGCGAAAGCCTCGCAAAAAGTTTCCGAATCCGCCAAGGCGGGCCAGCAAGCCTCAACGAATGTCTCCAATGAAATCAACGAGTTATATAGTTCCACCTTGGAAGTTGCCGGTGTGATTAAAAATTTAAGCGAGACTTCGGGTGACATCAGTGAGACAACCGCCCTTATTCAAGGTATTGCCGAACAGACCAGTTTACTGGCATTAAATGCGGCCATCGAAGCGGCCCGGGCCGGAGAGCATGGAAAAGGATTCGCGGTGGTCGCTTCGGAGACCGGAAAACTGGCTGATCAATCCAAACACGCGGCCAACCTGATTGTCAATTTAATCGTCAATATGAACAACCGCATTGAGCACGCCGTCGCTGTGATGGGAGAAAGCACTCAAAGAGCTGAGATTGGTAAGGATTTGGCTGCAAAAGCCACGGTTACCTTTGGAGAAATATTTGAATCACTGCATGCTACTTTAGAACAGATCGCCGTTGTCGCCAAATCAGCCCAACAGATGTCTGAGAGTAATAATGATGTTATCGATGCCATTACTACAATTGCCGCCATCAGTGAGGAAACTACGGCCAGTATTCAAGAGGTTAGTGCCACCGCTGAAGAGCAAAGCGCGGCGGTTTACCAGGTTGATGCTTTGGCGGAAAATCTATCCAAGATCGCCAATAATCTGAATCAATCGGTCGCTTCTTTTACTCTCAAAGCATAAAATTAGTTCATTAAACCTCGATCCGGCAAGTACATTGCAATTTTTCGGAAGGAACGCAAAAAAATTGGCCGGATCGGGTTTTCGACAGAATCCGGCAAGTTATGAATTGAAGCGTTTTAAAAGTTACTTGCCGGATTCATGTTAAAAGGAGGCGTATGTAATGAAACCGTTTTTAGATGAAAATTTTTTACTTCAGAACCAAACTGCATCCGCATTATACCATGAATATGCCGAAAACATGCCAATCTTTGATTTCCATTGCCATTTAAGTCCCAAAGAAATTGCTGAAAATAAGCAATACCGCAATATCACCGAACTTTGGCTAGGCGGCGACCATTACAAATGGCGGGCCATGCGCAGCAACGGAGTTGATGAACAATTCATCACCGGCGGGGCCGCCGACAAAGAAAAATTCATCAAGTGGGCCAAAACCGTACCTTATTGCATCGGCAACCCTCTTTATCACTGGACTCACCTCGAACTGAGGCGATACTTCGGGATTCAATCGTTATTATCTCCCTCGACAGCCGAAATGATCTGGGAACAATGCAACCGGCAATTGCAGGATGAAAACTTCACTGCCCGCAAACTGATTGAACGATCCAAGGTGAAAATTATCTGCACCACCGACGATCCCACCGATTCACTGGAATATCATCAAGCCCTGGCTAAAGATGATACCTTCCCGGTAAAAGTTTATCCGGCTTTCCGGCCTGATAAAAGTATTGCCATCGAAAAAGCCGGTTTTCATGAATGGCTGGTGAAGCTCGGCCAAGTGACCGGACTTACGATAAAGAATCTTGACGACCTGCAAAATGCGCTCCGGCAAAGGCTGGAATTCTTTCACGTAAGCGGCTGCCAAGTCTCCGATCATGGCTTGGACCCCATCGTATATCGTGAAGGGAACGCCGCTGAGGTCGATGCTATTTTGAAAAAAGCACTCCGGCAAGAGGAATTATCCGAACTTGAAATTCAGAAGTACAAAACCGCAATTTTGATTTTCCTGGGCAAGGAATACGCCCGCCGGGGCTGGGTCATGCAACTCCATATCGGTGTCATTCGCAACACCAATCAGCGTATGATGAAGCTACTGGGACCGGATACCGGGTTTGATGCCACAGGTGATTATATCTTCGCCGAAGCGTTGACAAAATACCTAAATGCTTTGGATCAAACCAACGAATTGCCCAAAACGATCCTTTATGGTCTCAATCCTCGGGATAATGAAGTGTTGGGGACGATAACCGGCTGTTTCCAGGACGGTCAAATTCCGGGCAAAATCCAATTTGGATCCGGCTGGTGGTTTAATGATCAAAAAGACGGCATGATACGGCAGATGATAGCACTGGCCAATCTGGGATTACTCTCCCGTTTCGTGGGGATGCTCACCGATTCCCGCAGTTTTCTCTCCTACACCCGTCATGAGTATTTCCGCAGGATTCTCTGCAACCTCCTGGGTGAATGGGTTGAAGCCGGGGAGGCCCCTGATAATATGGAGCTATTGGGTAGGATGGTTCAGGATATCAGTTTTAACAATGCCAAGAATTATTTTGAGGACAATGCCCATGGCATTAGCTGAGGAATATTTAATAATCAACAACAACATCTTAATTATCTTGGCTATATAGGGTGAAATAAATGTTTTGAATGCTTGATTATGAAAAATCAGACTATGAAGGTAGGCCTAACAAAAAGAACTTAGATAGGATTTACCGGATTTTTTGGATTTACGGGATTTAATAAAACTCACTTTGTCACCCATACTCCAATCCCTCATCCCGTTAATCCTTTTAATCCACGTTAATCCCGTTTCCGTTACCTTCTTTTAAGCTAACTTCTTTCATAAATTTAGTTCAACATATATAGCTTCGGTTCTGCGTATTACTCCCTCTGCAGTAATACTGCGCAAATAATGATCAGGCCCTTCACCGCACCCACCAAAAAGGGAGGAACGCCTAGTAGAGTCATCATGTTGTTAATAATACCCAAAGTCAAAGTACCGCAAACGGTTCCGATAATTTTACCCTTTCCTCCGGACATACTGGTTCCACCGACTACTGCAGCAGCAATCGCGTCCATTTCATAGGAGGCGCCCGATGAAGCCGAGTTCATGCTGCCTAATCGCGACCCTTCCACTATCGCCGCCAAGGCGACCAAAAACCCGCTTAGACTATAAATGATAATCTTCACCCGGTCAACATTGATACCCGAAAGCATAGTAGCTTTTTCATTACTGCCCACCGCATAAACATGCCGCCCGGTGGTGGTCTTCACTGCAAACAAATATACACAAATGCTGATAAATATCCAATACAAAATCGGCATCGGCAATACCCCGAAGAGATTGTAATTGGATATCGCCACAAAAGAGTCTTTTACCGAATTGTCAATCATGATCCCGCCGCCGTTTAAGAGATACTGAGATACCGAACGGTAAATACTCATCGTACCTAAAGTAACAATAAAAGCGGGCAATTTAAATTTGGCAACCAAGGACCCGGAAATCGTTCCCAAAATAATTCCAATTCCCATCCCTACCAGTAATCCTAAAAAGATGTTCCCGGTAAGATTGGTAACTGCCAAAATCCCTATCCCAATAATCACCATCTGAGAACCAACCGATAGGTCGATTCCCCCCGTGATGATAATCAGTGTCATTCCCAAGGCAATAATACCGATAATCGAATTGTTACGTAAAATGTTGATGATATTGTTATATGAAAGAAAAACATCGCTTTTTAAAATAACGGATACTATAAATATCAAGAAGAAGGTTACGATTGCACTGTTGTTTCTGGCAAATTTTTTGAGGCTAAAACTTTTGGTTGCAAACGACATGTGGATTCAGCTCCTCAACAGATATTGGGTCAACACTATTTTCAGAAAATCGAAATCGCCCGAAATCAATGGGACAGACGGCTAAGCGATATTTCCTCCCGTGGCAACAATCATGATTTTCTCCGCGTCCGCTTCCGTCCGTAAAAATTCTTTGCGGATTTCTCCATGATACATCACATAGATCCTATCGCAAAGCTTCAACACTTCTTGAGCCTCGCTGGAGAGAACAATAACGCTCATTCCCTGCTCTGCCAGTCGCATGATAAAATGATAGATCTCAAGTTTGGCGCCGATATCCACGCCCTGAGTCGGATTATCCAGCACAATAATCTGGGGATTGGCTGCCAACCACCGGGAAAGGATCACTTTTTGCTGGTTGCCCCCCGACAGGCTGGTAATCAAATCATCCACACAACTGACCTTTATATTTAAGTCGTTAACAAATTGATCTGTTAATTTCTTCTCTTTCTTTTGGTCAATAAACAAAAACTTTTTCAGTTTATTCATAATGGAAATCGACATGTTTTGCTTAACGGACATATCCCTGATAATTCCGTTTTCCTTGCGGTTACGCGGCACATAACCGATACCGCAACTACACGCCTTGGTTGTGGTATGCATTAATTGACGCACACCATTCATATAGATATCTCCGCTGTAATTTTTGTTGCATCCAAATATCGTTTGAAACAGTTCGCTCCTACCGTCGCCCAGCAAGCCGGTAAAACCGACAATTTCTCCCTTACTTACCTTAAAGCTGATGTCGTGAAATTCTCTTTCATAGGATAGCTTCCGAACTTCCAGTACAGTCGATCCTATCTTACGCGAGGCATACAATTCATCATCCGATAAATCCTTACCTACCATAAATTTGGCTAAAATCGTTTCGTTAATTTGGTCATCGATTTTTCCCGATACGACATTATTACCGTCCCGCATCACTGTATGACTATCGCAAATGGCGACAACCTCTTTCAACTTATGGGATATGAATACTATACTTACACCCTGCTTCTTTAAGGAGGTCATAATCTTAAATACACTTTGGATTTCGATCTCCGTCAAAGCCGTGGTCGGCTCATCCATGATTAAAATTTTGGCATTTCTTAACAATGCCCGGGCGATCTCCACAATCTGTTTATAGGATGTATCTAATTCACTCACAAGAGTCTTAGGGTCTAACTTTACTCCCATATGTTCCAATACTTTGCGGGATTGCTTACACATTTCGGCAACATCAAGAAACCCACCCTTTTTTAACTCATTGCCTAAAAACAGGTTCTCATAAATAGCCAAATCATTAATAAGGGTCAACTCTTGATGGATAAATGCAATCCCCTTTTTCTGCGCATCGGCGGGAGAAGAGACCGTGATCGGCTCTCCGTATAAAATAATCTCTCCCGACTGGGCCGGAAAGACCCCACCGAGGATATTCATCAACGTGCTCTTACCGGTCCCGTTCTCACCCAGCAAAGCGTGAATTTCACCGGGTTTCAGCTGAAAATTCACCCCATGCAACACTTCGTTGGAACCAAATGATTTATAAATGGACTTCATTTCTAAAATGTAATCTACCATATCAGCACCCCGGATTACTTATTGAAAGCTGTCCCAAAAGAACATAGATACGCTTTGGGACAGCTCCGATAGAGCAAAAATCAATTTCCTACAACCGGATTCCAGCTATCCTCAGTATGGCGAACCCTTATCCAGGAATTTAGTATAATTGTCTTTATTAACGATAGTCGGTTCAATAATGGTATTCTTGGGTACTGCTTTGCCATGGATAAGATCATAGGCTGCTTGTACCGCATTCTTAATCATGGACGGGCTATAAGTGGCTGTGAACAAGTCAAGACCGGTATTGCCGCCCATAGTTTTGAAATAAGTCTGGGTTCCGCCGCCACCGGAAATAATTTTGATATCTTTGCGGTTAGCATCTTTAATGGCTTGCAGGATACCTACGGAAGGCTCATCATCAATGGAGAATACTGCGTCAAGTTTCGGATAGGCTACCAGCATATCGGTGGCCATTTTCAAACCGTCTTCCATAGAGAAACCGTTGGAGGTTACATCAATCAATTTCAAAGCGGGATATTTTTGGGCTACGGTTTGTTTAAAACCTTGTACGCGCTCAGTGCTTACAGAACCTACGCTTGGGGTATTCATTACTGCGACGGTTCCTTTACCGCCCAATTTCTTGCCGATGTATTCGGCGGAAGCAACTCCCAGTCCTGCATTGTTACCAGCGATATATGCGGTATAGTCGCCGGATACTTTGCGGTCAAAAAGCACCAATTTGATATTGTTTTTGATGATTTTATCGGCAGCCACGGATACTTCATTATTGTGCGGTAAAAGGACGATTACTGAACATTTTAAAGCAATCATTTCCTCAATCTGGTTGGCTTGTTCATTGACATTGGCGGAAGTCACCAGTTTGTATCCGTTACCTTGTTTTAATCCCAATTGGTCCACTTTTTGTTTGGCAAAATATGATACAGCGGCTAACCAGCCATGATCTGCAGAAGGAATTACGATTCCAATCGGGCCAGGGGTTGTTGCCGCAAACCCGGTGAAAGTCAGGGCAAATAGTAATGCGATAATCATTAGAAATGTAACCTTTTTCATTCGAAAAGCCCTCCTCTAAAATTTAGTTGGTCCTGCTTTAATCATTTATAGCACGGATAGCTATTCTAAAACCCGTAATTTATCGGAACCTCCCACCCCCTTCTCCATGGTCAGTGCCACTTCAAGTATGAGCTATGGTAAGTCTGCCCTTTTCCTTACGGGTCTGTACCAGAATATCGGTATAGTACTTATTGTATGTGCAGCAGCCAACCTTACTTTGTTGAATAAGAAGTTCCAGGCAGTTGTCACAAACCGTGCAATATTTAATTGTTTCTTCCTGATCTTCTCGGAGTTTCTTAGGAAGATACGGGTCGGCAAAAGACTGTCTACCTAGAGCGATCATATCGGTAACACCGTCTTCAATACATTTGGCGCCAAAATTGAATAAGGAACTTTCCTCCTCAGTTACAGCGCAGAGACCGTTCTTCCCATTTCGAAACAACGAGAAATTTGATCCGATAATCACCGTCTCCGGTTTGACATTATCTTTAAAAGCTTTGGAGAAAGTTTGGTGCAGATAGGCAAAATAAGGTATATGCTTATCAACCTGCGTTAAACTAATGGTAATAGAAGGACTACCGGCAGACTGGATAAAAAATTGGGCGCCCCGCTCCTCCAAACCCTTTAAAAGGGCAATTGGTTCTGTCAAATCGATAACCGGGGATTTCGGTCCTGAAGTTCCAAATCCTCCAGGGAAACCCTCCCATGCCGATATTTTGGAGCCAATAAGAAAATTCTTATCATTTACGGCCCGGGAAATTCTCTCATAAAGATCAAATGCAAATCGGCTACGATTTTCCCACGAGCCGCCATATTTCCATTTTCGATCATTATAAGGCCTGATAACCTGTGAACCGAAATAACCATGACAAAGCTTCATATCAATGCCGTCTGCGCCGGCATCATGGGCAATTTGCGCTGCCAGTACGAAATTATCCATAATCTTATCCACTTCTGCTTCCGTCAACAAATCCCCACCATAGCCGTGTAATGGCTTTACAGTCACCCTCCGTGAAAATTTGGGGTTACTCAATTCACCGGAATGGGTCAATTGAAAGATAAACAAAGATTTGGGATTGGCGGCCTTAACCCGTTTGACGAACTTCGTGAGCGGTTCCTTATTGGGCGCCATGATTGTTAATTGATTGTCCCGGGATCTGCTCTCACGGGTAATGGAAATTGCTTCTAAGCTAACCAATCCGGCTTCGCCCCGAAATAACTCCTCATATCTTTGGGTAGTCGATTCGGATGGATTACCAGTCTCATCTTCATCATTGCACTCCATTGCTTGGATAAAGAAACGATTGGGGGATACGCGTTGACCAATCTTGATCGGACTCAACAAAGTATCTTTGTAACTCATTTCAACACTCTCCTGTTTCCATAATTTAAATTTATACTGTTATTTATTAATTTTGGTTCTTTTGGTAATTTCAGGCGAAACAAAAATCTTGATGATCTCTTTATTGGTCTTCAACTCATGAAGCGCACTTTCCAATTCCTCTAAAGGAATAACATCTGAAAACAAAGGTGTTGGGTCAATCCGCTTATATGAAAGAAGATTGATGACTTCTGCCCAGTTGTTGCCGATACCAGCACAGCTCCCACGCAATTTCTTTTCACCAAGCACAAATTCATAAGGCTCAAATTGGGCCGTTCGCCCCTGGGGAACAACACCGAAAGCCTCAACCGCACCACCTCTACGAACCATCTTAAAGGCTTGTTCATAGGTTGCAGGAGTACCTACGGCTTCCAATACAAAATCGGCGCCTACGCCGCCAGTCAGTTTTTTCACTTCAGCAACCACGTCATCTACTTCATTGATGTTAATGAAATAGTCTGCCACGCCCATCTTTTTTGCAAGATCCAGCCTTGCTTGGCTATCTCCGGTCATGATGATAGGAGCGGCTCCGCGCAACTTGGCCATCGCGGCATGCAATATACCTAATCCGCAACCAATAACTACAACACTGGATGATATAGTACAGCTCATACTTTTGGCGCCTTGTAGAACCGCGGTCATCGGTTCAATAAAAGCCGCTGAATAATCATCCACTCCAGATGGAATAACATAACAATTTTTCCACGGCGCCTTAACATACTCCGCGAAGGCTCCATTGGTATGGATGCCAAGTTGGGTAAAATTCTCGCAGAGTAAAAAATCGCCCCGGCGGCAGAAATAGCAGGTTCCACAAGTGAGACAAATATCAGCTGAAACTCTGTCCCCTATCTTGATGCCTTTGGCATTTTTACCGACTTGCTCTACAATACCCCAAAATTCATGTCCCGAAATAAGCGGGAGATAATCGGCGGCATACAATCCAGCGTAAATTTTTAAATCGGTACCGCAAATTCCGCACATTTTTACTTTAATAAGTACTTCATCTTCATTGATTTCCGGCACGGGCACCTGTTTTAGCGCCATTTTGTTAGGCGCTTCCACCACTTGGGCGCGCATCATTTTCCCCATGTTCACAACTCCCTCACCATTTATATTTCAATTGCTTTTGGGTTTTCCAGTCTGGAATTCATTGAAAAGCTTATCTGTTCTTCCTTCATAAGGAGCCTTGATCAATAACGGTTTTAAAAATTCAGCAGTTTTTTCAATGCCGTCCATCCGGCTCATCGTTACATCCTCGTGTTCATAACTGAGCACTCCGTGATAACCAACCATGGCAAGTTCAGTGATAACCTTTTTCCACTGTACACTACCCCAACCCGGAATTCTAAAGCGGAAAGTCCGGTCAAGTCGTTGCCAATCTCCATGCATCAAAATCCCGCCTATTGCCATATTGTGCTCCACGATCTCCCCGTCTTTCGCATGGACGTGAAAAATTCTGTCACCCAATCGGTCAATAAAGTTTTCTACCCGTAATCCGAGATAAATAATGTTCGCAGGGTCTAAATTAAAACCGAGGCATGGATGGTTATCCACCATTTCAAGGGCTTTCTCAGCTGTGTATATATCATAGACAAAACTGTTCGGATGAGGCTCGATTGCAAATTTAACGCCATATTCCTTAAACTTGTTCAAAATCGGCACGAACTTTTCTGCAAAGTCAGTTTCGTATTCCGCCCAGCCTTGCCCATAGGGAAACGGGAAGAAACGTCCCCAATTTTCGACTCCAGGAAATCCTACCACAACAGGGACCTCTAAAGCATTAGCAGCCTGAGCGGTTCGAATAAGTCTTGCGGTCCCATAAGCTACTTTCTCCGCTTTGGTACCCTTAAATATAAAATCAGTTTCTTCGCCACCAGGTCCCATAATAAGGAAGGACTCGGGATGATTACTTAAGGCGGCTATTCCCAGACCGTGCCTGGCAACCATCTTTTTAAGAGCGGCTGCGTTATTTCCTTTAAGAATCTCCTCGGGTTCCAATTGCCCGTTTCCTTCATAAGCGGGAATCTCCAGCAACTCATAACCATACTTTGCGACAAGCTCAACAACCTCTTCCAGCGGCTTTTCAGTATAATTTGCGGTAAAAAAGCCTAATTTCATAAATTGACACCTCCTTAGAAAATAAAACTTAATGAGTCACTAATTTCTAAATGTGTGTTTCAAGAAAAGTAGTACTTTAAGTAAACATAAACGGTAATTAAACACACAATTTTGATTTACAGCGACATTGTATCACCGTTTTTGTGAGTTTGCAATACTTAAATAAAATTACCTAAAATTTCTTTAGGCGGTAAAGCGGATTTGGAAACCCATTGGATTTTAAGTAAAATCACCATTTTAACAGGCTTTATTTAAATATATTTTCACAATAATGATCATTGACTTTATGCCCGTTTAATGTTAATATACGGGCATAAACGCAGAAATTATTACTGTTTTTGTGGTAATGAATAAAGGCACAATCAATAATAAGGAGTCTATTTTTATGATCAATACCTTAACTCTAAATCCTGCTATTGATCGAGTCATGTATCTTGATAAATTTGAAAAGAACGTGACCAATCGTGTGGACCATTCAACAGATGTAATTGGCGGTAAGGGTACGCATGTTTCGATTAATTTAAAACTTCTCGGCCTTAATAGCCGCGCCTTTGGTATTGGATACGGCGAATCCGGCAGCTGGATAATTAATAAACTGCAAGAATACAATTTGGATGTTGAATTTATATACCGAAAAAATGCCAACAGCCGAACTAACTATCTTTTTGTTGAACAAAATAACGATTGTACCATTGTTGCGGAAAAAGGAGTTCCTTTATCCGAGGATGACTTGGCTGAAATCGTTGCATTATTGAAAGCAAAAGCTGAACCGAAAGATTATTTTATACTTTCCGGAGATGCCTCCAATTATGCTAATCCTTTTGTTTATAACGAAATCATCGAAGAATTAAAATATAAGAACTTAAAAATTTTTCTTGATACCAGTGGGTTGACTCTTCTCAAGTGTATTGAATCTTCCCCTTTTCTCATTAAACCAAATCTCGATGAACTATCACTGCTTTGCGGAGGCAAAATTGAGGCTAATGATGATAAGGCGGTGATTTCCGGGCTAAATCTGTTGGACAAATATAAAGTGGAAATTATTGCAGTTTCGCTCGGTAAAGAAGGCTCGATCGTTAAATCGCCCCAGGGCATATACAAAGCTACCCCACCCACAGTTAATGTCTGCAATACGATTGGTTGCGGCGACAGCTTTTTAGCCGGGCTTATTTATGGCTTTAACGCAGGAAAACCTATGGAAGAAACGATCAGGATTGCCACAGCAGTCTCCGCCGCAACAGCAGAATCCTCCCTATCGGTCGGTTTTGATAAAACACGGGCTGATGAATTAATGGACAAATGTATGGTGAAGAAGATCGGATAATTAACCGGTATATGTACGCTATTCATAAAATTAGCCGCATACACCGGCAATCTATAAAAAGGAGCAATAAAAATGAGTAACTTATCGTACATGGAAACGCGCCAAGAAATGGTTAAGGTGGCCAAAATGATGTGGGACCGCCGGCTAACAAATGCTGCAGGAGGTAACTTTGCAGTTAAAGTAGATTCTGATCGGATGTTAATTACGCCTTCTCTGATGTCGGACCGCAAGCACTGCGAACTTACTGTAGAGGATATGCTGTTAGTCGATTTTGATTTAAACATAATAGAAGGTGCGGGCAAGCTTTCACGTGAAAGCCTTATGCATAAACTGGTACTCAAAAACTTCGATAATATCGGATGTACGATTCATGCCCATCCAATGTACTGCATGGTATATGTTGTCCAGAGTAAACCTATTCCCAATGTTTCTGAAGCGACAATGGGCAGAGGTGCAGTGGGGTGCATTCCCTATACCAAGGCATATTCTCCTGAATTGTCCGAAAATGTATACAAATATTTTGAAGAACATCGTGCCATTGCGGAGAAGAAACCGATTGGATGTATATTACCCTTGCATGGGGTGGTTGTTTCCGGCACCGATATTTTTTCAGCCTTCAGTATGCTTGAACGTATTGAATGCGATGCTATATGCGGCATCTTTAAAAATAATATTTAGCATTTAAACAAACAGCTGATTGAATAATTGATTATTCATAATAATTTTAATATATCTGATTATGATGATGAGTTTTGATGATTCAACAAATTGACATTTAAAACGCTGACAAAATATTATTAATTATGGTAATATGAGATTAAAAAATATTCACTTGCATTCGGAGAACTTTTCAGGAGTGCTAAATCTATGTTGCAGGATTATAGTGTCCAAAATACAATCCTGATCATACAACGCAACTTCTAAATGGCGAATTCGTGAATCGATCATAAGAGAATCTCATCAAAGGACTGATAGCATGTTTGGGTTGGAAAGAAAAGCGGAAATTATTAATATTCTTGAGCGAATGGGGAAAATTGATGTTAACTCCTTATCCAAGAGATTTGGAGCATGCAAGGAAACGATTCGGCGTGATTTACGCGAATTGGAAAAAGAAGGCATTCTTAAGCGCACCCATGGTGGCGCAGTCTTCAATGTCTCTACACCCAAAACTCAGTTGGAATTGCCGGTAACGGTCAGAGAAATTCAACGTTACGAAGAGAAACTGATTATTTGTAAAAGAGCCGCTTCCATGATCGCTGATGGGGATGCTATTTTTGTTGATAACAGTTCCACGACAATTTATCTTCTCCGTTATATACCGAAGGACATTCATGTCTGCATTATCACTAATTCCCTGAAGCTTCTTTTAGAAGCAGTCCAGGTTCAAAACCCAAATTTACAGTTCATTTGCCTTGGAGGAATTTTCAAGCTAAGCAATATGTCCTTTTCAGGAACTATTCCCCAGAAGATTGCCAAGGATTACTATCCGAGTAAATCTTTTTTATCCTGCGCCAGCATTAATGAACAGCAGATGCTCACGGACTCCAGCGCCGCTGAAGTGGATACAAAACGGTTGATGATTGAACGTTCTCAGAATGTGATCATTCTTGCGGATTATACCAAATTTACCACCCTGGGCCAGATTTTTTTAGCCGATTTTTCAGCTATCGACTTTATCATTACTGATAACAAAACCGATGTATCCTCTTTGGACTATCTAAAGAAATACAAAACGGAACTGCTTGTGAGCGAATGAAAGGAAAAGCGTCATGAATTGTATAGCGTTTGATCTCGGCGGAAGCGGCGGTAAGCTTTTTCTTTGTCATTTTGACGGAGAACATCTCTCCCTTAAGGACGTGCATCGCTTCGATAATAATCCCCTTTCGCTAAACAATGGTCTATATTGGAATATTTTAAACATATACAGTCACTTAAACACCGGTGTGAAAAAAGCGATGCAACTCGCAGATCAGCCAATCGTTTCGCTTGGTCTGGACAGTTTTTCTAATGATTTCGCCTTCATTGATCAATCCGGGGAGTTGCTTACCCAACTACGTTGTTATAGAGATCAACGGACCGAAAAACATAAGGCCGCAATTTATGCCAAAATGTCCCCCGAAAGACTTTACTCGCTTTCGGGGAATCAAATCGCTCTCTTTAACACATTGATGCAACTTGCCGCCATGCAGGAGTCGGGCCAAGGCTATATTTTGAAAAACGCCCATAAGATGCTTTTTGCTCCCGATTTGCTCATCAATTTTTTAACCGGAGAAACAGCAAGTGAATATACCATCGCTTCAGTCAGTCAGATGTTTGATTTCAGCAAGAACACCTGGAATGATGAGATAATAAGGGCATATGACATTCCACCTAATATATTCTGTGATATTGTGACGCCCGGTACGATTATTGGAAAAACCAAGAATTCCTACAATAAGGAACTTGATATTACCGGTTTTAACGTCGTATCGGTATGTGAACATGATACGGCATCGGCTTTTCTCTCTTCCATGTCAAAAGGGGATCACATCATTATTAGCAGCGGAACATGGTCGTTAGTGGGAACCGAAGTTAACGCTCCTATTATTAACCCGATGAGTTATCGCTACAATATTGCAAATGAAGGCGGTTTTAGGGGTAGGCATCGTCTATTGCGTAACGTGATGGGGCTTTGGATCATCCAAGAGCTCCGGAATTACTACAACAGTCACGGTCAACAATATAGTTTCGCCGATATGGAGGAAGCTGCTACTCAAGCAAAACCTTTTGCCCATCGGATCGACCCGGATGATCTCATTTTCTTTTCACCTGAGGATATGCCGTTAAAAATCAGTCAAAAGTGTATGGAGTTCGATGGAAAATCTCCCCAAAACATGGGTGAAACCGTACGTTGTGCAGTAGAAAGTCTTGCCTTTAAATATCGTTGGTCGATTGAAAAAATTGAACAACTTATCGGGAAATCCTTGCCCATTATTAATATCATTGGTGGGGGTTCTAAAGACAGACTTCTTTGCCAGTTCACAGCGAATGCATGCAATAAATCAGTTTTAGCAGGCCTTTCTGATGCCACTGCTCTCGGAAATATACTGGTCCAACTCCTGGCGAACCGACAGATTTCCTCCCTTGAGCAGGGTCAAGATCTCATCAGACAGTCTTTTCCCATCGCGGAATATCTGCCTTGCGAGACCCCGGTTTGGGAAGAAAAATATCAAGAATTTAAAGCAACGTTTCATTTGGATTAGCTGCATAATTAATTTTGAGCAGCTCACTATCACCATTTTCTCTAAAAGCCGGTTCGAACGGCTTTTTCTTTTATTTGTTATTTATCTGCATTAAAATAGAAAGAATGTGATAAAATGATTGGCGATTTGCATTGTCATAGCAAATGTTCGGATGGGAGTTTAGGTATTGATGATATCATATTTTATGCTAAACAAATCGGACTGGACTATATTGCGATAACGGATCATGATACCTTGGCCGGAGTCGAACCCGCCTGTGTACTGGGAAAAAGGCTTGCGATTGAGATCATTCCCGGTGTTGAGATTTCAACCAGCGACTATCGACGTAATCGTCCAGTGCATATACTCTGCTACTTTCCAAAAGATAAAGGCGCACTCCAAATTTTTTTAAATCAAACACTACGTTCCAGGACTGCAACCAAGTTACAAATGATTGAAAAGCTCATGACGCTCTACCCCGTATCATTGGAACATATTCAGCGTTATAGTAACCAGAGCCAGTCAATCCATAAGTGTCATATCATTCAAGCCCTTGCCGATTTAGGTTATACGAATGTGGTAGTCGGTCCTCTGATGAATCAACTGATTTCCAGTAAAGGCAGTTGTTATATACCCAATTCCTATCCCGACGTATATGAGGCAATCAGTATCATCAAACAGGTGGGCGGTATTGCAGTAATGGCCCATCCCGGCCAATTCGATTCCTTGGAACTTTTGGAGGAGCTTGCTGCCAAAAAAATGTTACAAGGTGTAGAATATAACCACCCAAGGAACGATGAAGAAACCCGGGGGAAAATTCAATGCATCGCATTGAAATACAATTTGATCACAACAGGCGGCAGTGATTTTCATGGTCAGTATGCGGATAAACCGAATCCTTTGGGCTCTTTTACCTGCTCAGACGATTCCATTACTAAATTAATTCGACTCAAAATAACACATTCCCGTGTCTCGGCCAGCCAATGAATGGCATGATAACTTCCCTTTCTACGCTGAGAGTTTTCATCATAAGAGTGGGTGTTGTTTTCAATTCTTGCTGCAACTGCCGTTCCTCTGCCAACTCAGCGACCAGCAAATAAAATAACATTATGGTAGCTGTAAAAGATTTGGTAGGGGCCTCGTATAGGTTGACAACCGAAAGCGCAGCCAGTGAAACCGGCAAACCGGTTTTAGTCTCGAATAAATATTTACCCAAAATTGCAGCATTGTCGGAACTGCCTCTGGCAACTATCATCACCTGATCGATTCGGCCACTCTCAATCAGAGGCCTTAATTGGTTGCAGATTAGCCCCAAATTCCTTTGGTTTTTACTCATCGTATCTTCCAAAACGATGGGTTGTTGTTTAATCTCCGTTAACATCAAATCAGAATTTTAGACTATCGCCAAAAGAACCACTCTCCTCACGCCCAATGGGAATCTAAATATTCTTTTAAATACTTCTCGATTTCGCCAACGGTCCGAAACTCCATGACATCCTTTGCAATTTGTTGCGCTGCCAGCCATGGTGTTTTACGGACTAACATCTTAATCTCCGGTAATACTGCCGGACTGACTGACAATTGATCGATGCCCATGCCCAAAAGCAGCAACGCGCCGGAGGGTTGACTTGCCATTTCACCACATACCGAGACCGTTTTGCCATACTGATGTGCTTTTTGAATGACCTGAACAATTAATTGCAATACTGCCGGATGATTCATTTGATATAAATGGGCCAATTTAGGATTTAAGCGATCAACGGCCAAGGTATACTGAACCAAATCATTGGTCCCGATACTAAAGAAGTCGACCTCCGCCGCTAAGTTCCCGGCTAAAATCGCAGCGGCCGGTATCTCCACCATAATTCCCACCGGTATATTGGGATCAAAATCAATTCCGTCAGCAGTGAGCTCCCGAGTTACTTGCTGTATTATCGTTTTAGCCTGCCGGATTTCTTCCAGGGAAGTCACCATCGGGAACATTATTTTAATTGGGCCACAAGCACTGGCCCGTATGATAGCCCGGAGTTGTATCCGAAATAATTCCGGTTGCTGCAAACATATCCGTAAGGCGCGATACCCCAGAAACGGATTTTCTTCATCAGGGATGCCCAAATAATCTGCTCGCTTATCGCCGCCAACATCCATAGTCCGCAATACCACCGGCTTACCAGCCAATCCAGTAACAACCGTTTGATAGGCTCCAAACTGCTCGGCTTCGGTTGGAGCCGCCGAACGGCCAAGATAAAGAAACTCCGTGCGAAACAAGCCAATTCCATCGGCACCGGCAGCTAACACTTCATTAACCTCAGAGGGATGGGCCAAATTAGCATTAAGAATCAAGCGGTGCCCATCTGGTGTTACAGCAGGCTGATCGACTTCTGCCTGGAATTGCTGCTGGCGAAGCCTAAAATGTTCCTTCAATTGTGAGGCCTTAGCCCATTCAGTTGTAGTGGATTTGATCCGGACCTCTCCTGTGGTTCCGTTAATGATTAAGGGCTCACCATTGGCAATAGTGCAAGTAGTCAAATCTACACAACCTACCACAGCGGGAATTCCCATCGCCCTAGCCATAATAGAAGCATGGGACGTAGATGCGCCCTTGCGGGCAACCAACCCTTTTATATTTTGGCGATCGAATGCCGCAATCTCCGACGGCATAAACTCATCGGCTAAAAGAATCGTTTCCGGCGGCAGAGTTTTTAGATTAAGCGGCTTTTTCCCCTGCAAATTTGCAATGACTCTACTGCCGATATCCTCAATGTCCGCCGCCCGTGCTTGAAAATAGGGATCCGGCATATTCGTAAAGAGTTGACGGTATTGCTCGATAACCATCCGCACGGCTTTCGTTGCACCCATGCCATTTTGACTGATTTGTTCTTGGATAGCCGCCAAAAATTCCGGATCTTCCAGCATGCTGATATGAGCTTGAAAAACCTCAATTTCCACCAAGGATGCCGAAGTAGCGTCGATGAATAGGGTTTTAATTTGTTGGCGCGAGGATTCCAACGCCTGCTGTAATCGGGCAATTTCCGTTGTTGGATTGAACGAGCTAACCCCGGTTTCATCTGGTTCTTCTGTCTCACGGTTCAACCAAAGTGCATAGCCCAGCCCGATTCCATTAGCTCCGCTAATACCGAACATCTTATCACCCCTACTCTTGATTAGCCGATTGTTCAAAAAATTTAACCAATTCCATCATAACATCCGTCTCGTTTTCACCAGTTACCTGTAATATAACTGTATCGCCGGACATGATGCCTAAGCTCAATATCGCCAACAGGCTCTTGGCGTTGGCTTTTTTGTCACCTTTCAATAGATAAATCTGCTCAGAATATTGTTTAGCCAAATTAACCAAGGATGTGGCAGGACGGGCATGAAGTCCGATTTTATTTTGAAATACAAACTGTTTTTCCATTTTGATAACCATTCCCTTCATTGTACTTCAAGCAAAAAGGCTGAGAGAGATAGCCTACCCTCAAATGCAAGCAATTTTACGGAACATCGGCCAAAAACTGGTTCCGTATTCCGGTGGAGCGACTCCGAAGATCTCCGCTACAGTGGCTCCAATATCCGATAATGTCGAACGTTCACCAAGGCTCACCGCGGGAAGATTTTTGCCGTATACGAATAAAACTGCCTTTTCGCGGGTGTGATGCGCATGTCCGATCATGGGATCATTGCCATGGTCACCGGTGACAAAGAGCACGTCCCGGGGTCCCATGGTTTGAAAGACAGACGCTAAATAGCGATCGACAATTTTTAATTTATCGGCATACCGGCGCACATCCTCGGAATGACCTGCCAAATCAGTTTCCTGAACATTGGCCATGATCAATCCATCATCCGGTGTAGCCATGGCCTTTAATAATTTTTGAAGCACCGCTTCGGTATCGATCTCCGGTTGATACACCGCGCCATTACAATCAATAATATCGGCAGCCTTTCCAATCAACGTAACTGAATATCCGACTTTTTTCAAAATTGAGGTGACTTGAGTCTCCGGAGTGATTCCGTATCCCAAATGGCGCACCATATACCCTTTTTGATATACACCGGATTTCGGACAATTGATGCCCACGATATCCGGAGCAATAATCTCTGCTGCATCAAGGATTCCTTGGATGCTAATTCTCTCTCCACCCAGCACGATTACTCGGCCGACCTGGACATGGTTACGGACAATCGCTCCAATCTCCAGCTCTTTCTCAAAAGAGATATTGTCCAAAGGCGCAGTCACGTTATAATTTAATTTAACATCCGCTTCGATATTATCAGCCACGGTCACCAAACCATCCACTAATAAAAAAGGATGAAGCGGATCGGGAATCGTCACGATATGCCCGGCTTTGAGCAATTCCGTCCTCACGATATCGATATATTCCTTGAAGGGTTTTGCTATTGCCGGTCTGGGTTTTGAGCCGATAATCTCTTGATGCCCTTGATAGGTATCGGCCCCCATATGGGCTAAATTGGATGAACCGTAACTGCCGATAAGCCGTACCGGTTTGCGCAAATTGTTACTGGATACGATATAACCGGCTCCCAGCGACTCTAAATTGGGAAAATTTATGTCGGTCGCAAATTCAGTTACATGCTTTAAGGTATTTGCCCCGTGATCCTGTTTGCGAACCATTCCTACATCGGCCATTTCCCCAGCACCCAGACTGTCAATCACCAAAATAATTATTTTCATTAGGATTCACTCTTTTTTATTGCTTCATTATACATACAGATTGCCATGTGCATCATAAATTCCGGTGATTCGGGGATGATTGGCTGCGATACCTTCCACCAGAACCACTTTGGCCCTGGTGACAAAGATTTGGGTCCGGAACGAAAAAATCACGGTATCTCCGATATGAACCGGTTGCTCATCTGTAATCAAAGTACCGTAATAATCAATGACCTCCGGAGGTAGGGGTTGGCAGACTAATTTATGATTTAAAATCCGGTCAGGATCTGTTGCAACCAGCGCCTTTTGAATATTGGAACGGGAATAAAAACCACCGCCGAAACAAAAGGCTTTCCCAGCTCCCACATGAGAGACTTCTGAAACATATACCAACGCCGGTATCTCCGGTTGAATGGAATGGGCATGAAGCGGAGTGGTCCCTAAAAGGGCATGTCCGGGTTCGCCATGAGTTATTCCGGATTGGGCCAGTAACGGTATGGTTGCGCACGATGTGCCACTGGGGCCGTTCACCTGGGTTATTTCTATTCCAAGCCCGGTTAAGATTTGTTTTGCCGCCGCCAAGGTCTGCATATTCGAAGTCGGCTTAAATTCTCCACTCGCTCCATCAAATAACAGACAAGGAAATGAAGTTACCCCGACAATGTGAATGGCGGAAAACTTCATGATCTCCTGAGCGGTAACTCGTAAGTCCTCGAGCCTAATTCCACCGGTTTGGCCCGGATAAATAAAATCATCCATACCAACCACTTTTAATAGCACAGCTTGGTTTCTGCCGGTTTCCAGGGCTTTATCGGCCAATTGCTTTGCTTTTTCCAAAGAGAAACAGGTAATCACTTCCGGCTCCATGGCTAAAACCTCAGCCAAATCTCCTGTCGGTACCTGAACCAGATGGCCAACATGACCGATGGTTAAACCATTTTTATATAGCGTTTTGGCTTCCTCAACATCCACTGCCACGGCCTTAGTGATGTCCGTCCCCTCAATGAGCTTTGCAACTCCCGGATTACGGCCAAATTGTTTGGTCATATAATATAAACAAATACCGTAACGGTCGGCTTGTTCCTTAATAACCCGGGCGTTTCGGGCAATCGCCTCCACATCCAGCACGTATGAATTAGGCTCAATCAATCCTTGCCGGTGCATATGAGCTGCTGCAGTAATCAAGTTGGGATTTCGCTGAATGGTCATATCTAAAAACATTTCAAATCTACATCTCCTCAGTCAAGCTGAATTTACAATTCGTTTTGCCATAGAGAACACAGAGTAAAATCCGTGTTGTAAGCGTATTGGTTTTTGGTTTCTCTGTGTGCTCCGTGACCGCTGTGGTGTAAATTAAATATTACTTTGTTCCACATCCATGGCTTCTCCTAAAATTCGCAACACCGTATCGGCGCCAGCGCGCATCGGATTGATCCGGATCATGTAATTTTCCAAATCCGGGTTCTCCCGGATGAAAGTTCCCGATACCCTATAAAACATGGCGCCGATCTCATAACGGGACTCGGAACCTACCGGATAAGGCACTGCTCCTAGCTCCTCAGCCCGCTTTAAAACATTGATGGCAATCGGCACTGCAAACTCTACTAAAACCACTCGGGATTGAGCATTGGCGATATAGGCGGCTTTTACTCCGTCAATTTCATGACGATTTAAGCGCTGCACGATTTCATCCACTTGACTGGCTTGAAGCGCTAGTGCAACGGGAGTATAAACTAAAGAACGCAAGGCTTCCATCGCTTCAGGACCCTGTACCTGACTGCCGCCGGAATAATTCATTTGATGAATTTTCCGAATGATTTCCGCTTTGCCCACCACGCACCCGATACCTTCCGGGCCAAGAAGTTTAAAGAGGGAAAAGACTGAAACATCAGCCCCTAATTGGGCCCCAATCGCCGGCACCTTCATTACCGTATAATTTTCATCGGTGATCACCGGTAAAAGCTTATTTATACTTTTAATGGCATTAATTACCACGCCCATGGCATACTGGTCATTTGCTTTTTGCCGCGAATGCTGAATCAATGCCGCTTGAATTCCAGTTGTAATGGATTGGGATAAGTTCTCAGGCCGGTTCATATCGGCTGAAATCAATTGAATCCCTTTTTCCGCAATGATATTTTGAGTGGTTGAATATACCGGAGCATCATGGACCATCAGCTTACCACCCGGAGTTACCAGTGAATTAAGAGCATAACGCATTGCTCCGGTTCCCGCTCCTCTTACTAAGGCCGCTTCTTCTACCCCAAAGAAATCAGCCAGTACCCGTTCTACTTTGGCTGTAGCTCTGGGCCGTCCCCATTCCGGAGTAATCCCATAGTCTCCGGCGTCCATCAATTCTCTACCCCGAAAAACCCTCTGAATCGTATCCACCAATTTGAACTGTAGCTGAATCGCTTGCTCCAAATTGAGCTGTGTGATGGGATTGGTCTGCATTGTTTTTCCTCCAAAGCCGCGCAAGATAGGATGTAACAAGATACTTACGCGAGTATCTTGTTACATCGATAAGTGATGACTATTTATTTAATCACTGCCAACACATTGGCTAAAACTCCGACAATAATTGCTCCAATCGGTCCTACCGCTACCCGGACCAAAGGTTTCTTGGCAACTTCATTCAATAAGTACAAACCGGCTACTACGAAAAATCCTAAGCCGGGAGCGATCTTATTGGCAGCCATCATCGAACCGACCAGGATGGCAATCTCCAACAATTTTGACATGGCATTCCGAATATTATCAGCAGCGTTTCTGATTCCGGGATACTGATCGAAAACCTTGACAAACAGCAATAAGCTGGATGCCTCCAACATAATGACGATTGCTCCCAAAACAGCGGCAATAATAATATTAGGCGAAAGCAAACCGGCAGTAGCGACAAAACCAAAGCCGTCTGTGACGAACGTGCCGCTCGCCAGGGCAGTAGTTCCTTTTAGCGGGATAAACGATAGAGCCCGGGAAATGGTAATCCCAATCGCGTCGGCTTTTAAGCCTTTTGACGCAGCGATTAGAGATTGAGGTCCTTCCATCATTAATCCTATTTTGACAGCAACCCCATAGAGGGCACCCATAATCCCGATATACGGTAAGGAGCGCTTAATATTTTGAACCCTTTCTCCAAACAACGACATGGTACTGACACTGCTTTGCGATTTCGTCCGCATGGCATAAATTAATAAGACAATAAGACCGACAAGTAACGCAATCCCATCGGCTGAACTAGGATAAAACCTTGCCACAACCTCCCGGGCTACACCAATGATGGCGAATGAAATAAGCCCGTTTTTAAAGCCATATTCAAAGGCAACAGCCAAAGCCGGGAATGCAGCAAACGCAAATATAACCGGATCACCCAAACTGCCCAGTGCATCAAAAACATTGACCGGCAACATTTTAATTAACTTAACAAATCCAGCCAGTCCGATTAAAATTAATAAACTATAAATACCACCAACTAATCCGGCTAGGCTAACTCCAATTACGCTCTCTTTGTCTTTATACCATTCTTTAATCGGTTTACCCGGGAAAAATGTTCCTATAATATCAGTGCCTAAAAAAATTGAATGAATGAGGATAATCGGCGACATGATCGAAAACGGAATCCCAAATCCAATAACCAAACCGAAACTGAGCCCAAAAGTAGTAGTAGCCAATTCCAAACGGCTCATTCGGTTTTCCCGAAATTCTGGAAAGAAAGGGCGGACCGCATCATTAAAAATTGCAATCCCACGGTTGGCTAATATAGCCGCCCATGCCCCAGTTAAGAAAATTAAAATATACTTCAGCATCATTACACCTCCGTCTTATTTTTGCTCTTTTTCCAAGATAGCCTTCATAATCAGCGGAACTGCCAAATCTACATGATCACCTGTGAAACCAAAGGCCACTTTTCCTTCAGTGAGGTACTGCTTGATTTCACTTGCTTGCGGCAACCGACCCGGCATCGATACTGTCGCACATTTCTGGCGGGTTAAAATAGCCAGAGCCATTGCTAATGCGCCGCCGCCACCAGTGGCACACGCTCCCAAATAATATTCGGCTTGCCCGGCTTTTACCATCATCGCGGCTTCAATATCCGACTTGACAGCTACACTTACATTCTCACCTCCGATTTCAGTAATTTTGGCGGCAATTTTTTGTTTTTCAACTACTCCTCCGACGACTAGACAAATCATCCTTCTCATTCTCCCTTTTGAATCAGATTACATAAATGGAGCAAAATATAGCGTTTTTCACATTCCGGCAAGTTGCAGCCAAGCTCTTGCTCCATCTCACTACAAATCTGACCGGCAGAATCATAGCTAACAGCGGCTTGGACTTCGGCAAATATACTATCTTCGATAGTTCGACTTAATTCTTCGCCATTGGTAAGCCGTTGCACTGCCATAGCCAGATGGGTAATAAACATCTCGAACTGCTCATCTCGGATTAAGTTAGGCTGCTTGGACTCAAAGTAACTGATCAAACGATTGATCATCGTTCCAACCTCGGGAAAGATGACCTTCCCTTCGACCAATAGTTGGATGCGCTTTCGTAATTCCATAATCTCCTCCAATGCCCATTATACAGTATATTGTACTATATAAAATAAATATCTAGCTATCATTAGTGTTAGTATTCTGGGAGAATCTCGTTTTTTAATACTGCCTGTTGAATTTGACAAACTTTTTCGGAATCAACAAAACGCTGAATGATCTTTTGGATCGCTCCTTTATCTTTGGGAACCACCAACACGGCTCGAGTATTATCGGTATCGGGTATCCCGGTTTGGTTTTGCAAAGGATAATACTTCAGGTTAAGGTTACGGTCTTGAATCTCATCCAAATTCCAAACTGCGGCATCGATCTTCTGATGGATTAAGTTAAAAATGATTTGGTTGTATGCAGTTCCCACGTACTCCACTTTTTTCGATTGACATTCATGTTTGGTCAAAAGACAATGATCAATTGAGGTTGAATCCAAAGCGACCTTCATTCCGTCTTCAATCTGAAAGCGACTGGGATCTGAGAAAATCACACAATGAGAACTCACATTGGTATTTGGCCCGAAATCAACGGTTACTTTAATATCTTTTCCGGCCTTGATGTTATGATTGGCCGCCAGCATCGACATAATGGCAAAGTCATATTTCCCGTTTTGCAAAGCTGCAATCCGGCGTTCGCTTCCTTGAAGGTAGGCCATGTTAAAGGGAATATTCTCCGTTTCAAATACTTTGTATAACCCGGTGGCCAATCCTTCATAACGCCTGGAATACGGCAACGGCATTACCCCGGAAATAATACTGTAACCGCCTAATTTCCAGAGAATTTTGTAATCTAATTTAACGATATAGGTTCCTAGATGGCCTCGGGCATCCAAAAGGATGGCCCCGTTATCCTCTAAATACTTTAAAGCGGTTTGAATCGTACCCCGACCCAGATCAAATACTTCGGCATACTCACCGATGGTTTCGATCTTATCGCCCGCCTTCAAGGATAAAAACTCCCGGGCCAGCCATACTGCTGCAATTCCGTTTTTAGTCAGAAAATCTTGCTTCATTCAATCCTCTTAAACAATATACGATATTTTGTATTTTAATTAAAAATACCACACTTTTGCACTCCAGTCAAGATATAAGGTAAATGGCTATAAATAATCTGTTTTTAGTATATATTAGCGTTAATTGTAAGTACAGGAACCCTCGCCACTTTATTTCGTTCTATAAAGCACACTATTTTATTAGCCGATACATATTAGGAAGGAATTCACTAAAGGAGTCTACTATCCCATGAAAAAAGGCGCTTCAATACTGAAAATATTCAAAAAATATCTGTTGCTTGAGTTGGGAGCCATTTTGGCGGCAGTCGGATTGGAGGAGTTCTTAATCCCCAACAACATCATCGACGGGGGTATTGTTGGTATATCCATTATATCAAGTTATCTCTCCAAAATTCCCCTAGGCGTTTTTATCTTTTTGCTCAATATACCCTTTCTTATTTTCGGGTATAAACAGATTGGCAAAACTTTCGTCATATCCACCTTGTTCTCTGTGACTTCCCTGTCGTTTTGGGTTACGATTTTCCATCCGATTCCCGTTGTAACCGAAGATGTTTTACTGGCAACGGTTTTCGGCGGAATCATCCTGGGCATCGGGGTCGGTCTCATCATCCGATATGGCGGTTCTCTGGATGGAACCGAAATCATCTCAATCATTTTAAATAAAAAGACCGGTTTCTCGGTAGGCGAAATCGTGATGTTCTTTAATCTTTTCATCTTGGCCGGCGCCGGTTTTGTCTTTGGCTGGAATAAGGCAATGTACTCACTGATTGCTTATTTCATCGCCTACCATATGATTGACATCACCATCGACGGTCTGGATGAAACCAAGGCGGCTTTTATTGTCTCGGAAAAAGGGGAAGAGATTGCCGAAGTCATCACCGCCCGCCTGGGCAGGGGTGTAACCTTCCTGGAAGCCAAAGGAGGATTTACCGGTGATCCCAAAAATGTAATCTATTCGGTGGTTACCCGGCTAGAGATCGTCAAGCTGAAGTCGATTATCAATGACATTGATCCGGAAGCATTTATGACCATTAATGATGTCTATGATGTCATGGGCGGAAAACATAAAAAGCGGGATATTCATTGATACAAAAAAACACTATCATGAATATCCCGTTGAAAAGCAATATGCCACTATACTAGTATGAATTTCACATCAGGATGGTTAAATAATCACCTCTGGCCATACTTTGTCCTGACGAATTCCTGCATTGCCAAAATATCAGCCTCCGGTATGATCCGGAGTTTACCGCCAATACTCCTGCCTAAAATACCGATATAAGCCGTTTTTTCAACCGCATCGCATACTTTAAAAGCAAATGGAAGATCGGGTCCTGTACATACTGTGCCATGACTTTTCAAAAGTACCGCATTCCGTTCCCTTAACGTTTTAACCACATTAATCGCCAGTTCTTCGGTTCCCGGTAAGGCATAATCGGCACAATCCACAGAAGCGCCAACGATCTGCACAAAATCCTCATTAATCGGCGGAATACTCTCCTCGATTACCGCAAAAACCGTAGAATAAGTGGGGTGAGTATGGATGACGGCGTTCACATCGGGACGATGCTGATAAATAAGGATATGTAGCCGATATTCAATCGATGGATTCCGGAAACCTTCCACCTTTTTGCCGTCCTTGTCAAACACCACGATATCTTCTTCTTGAATGATCGCGTAGTCCATTCCGCTGGGAGTAACATAAATATAACCGGTTTTAGGATCGCGGCAGCTGATATTACCCCAAGTGCCAATAGTTAAATTCTTTTGACAGAGTTCCTTGCCGGCATTAATTAAATTTTGTTTATTGATATTCATGAAGTCCTCCTGTATAGTTTGAATATTTTTAATAATTTTATAACTATAATACTTATACTGTGGATTTTTTATATAAATCTTTTAAACAACAATATAATTCCTTGTATATTTGATAATTTTTTTGATAGACCGGGGATCCATCCCGATGATACATTTCGCTGTCCACTTTAACTAATTTGCTGATAGCAGATTCAACATCGGAATAAATTCCCAGCGCCATTCCGCAAAGAATCGAACAACCCAAAGCCCCATTTTCCGGGACTTTAATAGTAATAAGCCTTTTTTGCAGTATTTTTGCCATAATATCACGCCAGATTAAATTTTTACTACCACCTCCCAACAATCTCATTTCAGTGACGGCAATCCCCAAAGACTCAATACTTTCCAGGTTATCCTTTAATCCAAACCCAACTCCTTCCATCACTGCCCGGATAAAGTGATATTTGTGATGATTGATCGAAATGCCGTAAAACACCCCTCTAGCATCGGCATCCCAGTGGGGTGTCCTTTCTCCCATCAGATAAGGAAGAAAGATTAAGCCTTCACTACCATCCGGGATTTTTGCCACTTCACGGTTGTAGATTTCAAAGAGCGCGCTGCTGCTTTCTTTATCTTTTTCAAAAGCGTTTTTAAACCAATGCAAAGATTCAGCTGCGGTTTGCATGACGCCCAATATAACCCATTTGTCATCTAGGCAATAATTCCAACATGAAGTGCGCCCTTGCATATCGGGTAATGGTTTATCCGAACAGGTGGACACGACTCCGGCAGTTCCGACAATCGCCGTAACCTGGCCATTACGGCAAACTCCGGAGCCTAATGAAGTAGCCGCCTGATCCGCGCAACCGTTGATCACGGGTAAACCTTGGGGAAGCCCCGTTTCTAAAAAAGCATCGGAGCTAATATGGCCAATAATTTGTGAGGAACAGACGGCTTCAGGAATCAATTCACTTCTAATGCCAAATAAATCAAACATTTCCGGTGACCATTTCTTCCCAACCGCATCAAACAATAACGTTCCCACCGCGTCCGAATAATCAGTCACCATCTGCCCGGTCAACCGGTATTTAATATAATCCTTAGCCAGCAATACCTTGGCAGTTTTTTGATAAATATCCGGTTCATTCCGCTTGACCCAAAGAATATTAGGCGCCGTGTAAGTAGTAGAAATATGATTGGCGGTATGTTGAAAAACTTCCTGTTTTAACCGCGCATCTCTGGATAATTCTTCAACCAGTCCTTTGCTACGCTGGTCCATCCAGGTAATCGCATTGCGGAGAATATGGTTGTTGCGATCCAGATATACCTGGGTATGCATTTGACCGCAAATCCCGATTCCTAATAAATTTTTTACCCGGTATTCATTTTTAGCCATCAGTGTTTGAGAAATTTCACAAAGCCCGCGCCACCATAAATCAGGGTCTTGCTCCGCGAAACCGGGTAGAAGGCTGACAATTGGATATTCGATATAAGCGGAGTCTAAAAGCGTTCCTTCTTCATGAATAAGAATCATTTTACAACCGGTAGTGCCCAGGTCGATACCGACAAAAACTCCCTCTCCCATGCTTACCCCTCCCAGGAAATATCGTCCGGATTCTAAAGATAAATTAATCAGCTTCTTGATCAGCGGACTTTATTGATTAACGTTTGATAGCTATTTCCCGTATTTTACACCAATCGCCCGCACTCCCATAACCAACAGCAAAATAGCTCCCCAAATAATCAGTGTTAAATATGAACTCAATCCGAATATATTCAACCCGCTAGAGATAATTTGAAGAATTATCAATGCCAGCACCAAACCGGACACCTTGCCAAATCCCCCGTCCGGATTAAACCCACCCAAAACTGCCAATAGGACGGTTATAAGCAAGTAGGAAGTCGAATAGCCCTGGCTTGCCGAGTTAAACCGGGAGATCATGATTATCGAAGCAATACCGCATAAGAGACCAGAAATGGCATAAGTTTTAATAATAGCCGCCTTGATGTTGATCCCGGAAAACCTGGCCGCCGTCGTATTGGAACCAAGCAAGTAAATGCTCTGGCCGAATATAGTCCTAGTTAAGAGAACTGAAACTCCTACAATGCAAAAGATTAAAATAAACAACGGGAACGGAATACCGAACAAATAACCGTTGCCAATATTGAGAAAAGTGTCGGGATATCCGGAAATAACATAACCTTTGGTAATAATCAGCGAAGCGCCGTCGATCACCATGGAAGAGCCCAAAGTGGCCAAGATCGGAGACACATCCAGCATGGAAATGATGACCCCGTTTAAAATCCCGATGACGGCCGATACTGCTAGACCGGTAATAATTGCCAGAGGAATCAGCAAACCCGGATCCATTCCGTGTATTTTTGTCATCATGATGGCCATCACAATACCGACAAAATTGGCGGACGCCACAATTGAAAGGTTAATACCCCCGCTTAACATGGCAACTGCCATGGCTAAGGCCAAAATACCCAATTCCGGTAATTGAAAAGCCATCGATTCGAAATTATCACTTTTTAAGAATTGCCCCGGATTGAGCCAAATCATTAATAAAACCACTGCCGCCAACACGCAAGATAAAGTGGCGATATCCGAATTTTTGCGGAAATAAAGGTTTAATTTCCCCATCGGTTCCTGTTTATTGAACATTGATCGCACTACCTCTTTCCTCGCTTATTCGCTGCTGATAAGCAGTCATACTCACACTGGCGATAATAATCAGCCCGATAAAAAGCGTATGCCAATAAGATGAAATATGCATCAGAATCAATCCGTTGGATACGATAGCGATAATGAGCACCCCGAAAAAAGTTCCCAAAACCGAACCCTTGCCCCCTAAAAGACTGGCGCCGCCCAGCACAACTGCGGCCAGCACATCCATTTCGCGGCCGATATTGGTGCTCGGGGAAATATTCTGAATCACATAAGCTTGGACAGTAGCGGCGATCCCTGCAATCATCCCCATGAACCCATATATAAAAAGACGAATTTGTAGAACGTTGATGCCCACTCTTTTGGCCGCCTCAATACTGCCGCCCAACGCATAGATTTTCCGGCCTGTTTTGGTATGATTAAGTAAAAACCAAGTGGCGATATAAACGCTTATCGCAACGATAAAAGGTAACCACTGGCCACTGGTAGAACTGGGCTTAAACCAAGCTGGAAAACCAAAAAGCCATTTCCCGCGCGAAATAACCAACAAGGCGCCGAAAAAAATATTCATCGTGGCAATCGTTACAATAATCGCCTGAGCCTCAAGCCAGTGGATGAAAAGCGCGTTCACCGCGCCAAGAATAATTCCGGCGGCGGCGGCGATTAAAAAAGCTTCCAACATATTGCCGCCATGGGCTATGATTTGCAACGACATGATATACTGAGCCACACTGGCGGTTGCCATGAATGAGATGTCGATACCTCCGGATATCAAAACTACCAGCACGCCAATTGCCAGGATAGCCAGGAAAGCATGATTGTTCATTAAACCGAATAAATTGCCGGGGCTTAAAAAACTCCGGTTGATCGATCCCATGACGCATCCCAGGGCAATAATCACCAAAAACAATAATGCTTCTTGCGATGTAAAAAATTTTTGAATCCCGGGCCCGAATCCGGGTTTTTCCTTAGTAGCGGAATTTGTGGTCGTCATTTTTTTTACCTCGTCTCCTACCAAAATAAGTTAAAATCTTGCATCGGCTGTCAATTGGCTGTATATTGAGTCAAAATGTTAAAGTCGTTTACATCTTCCGCCTTGATTTCCTGAGGATTCAGTTCTTGTAAGAGCCGACCGTGATCCATCACCAAAATCCGATGGCAATTATAATAAACTTCATTAAACTCATCGGAAATGATAATAATCCCCATTCCCGCAGCGGCCAAAGATTTAATCATTTCATAAATTCCACTTTTGGCATGAACATCGACGCCGATAGTCGGCCCATCCAGTATTAAAATTTGGGGGTCGGTGGCGATCCATTTAGCAACCGCCACTCGTTGCTGGTTTCCCCCGGATAAGGTTTTGGCTGGGGCGTCGATATCCGGAATTTTGATGTTCAAGTCGGCGACTAATTTTAAGGCCAATTTCTTTCTCTTTCTCAAATGTATTAATTTGATCCGGGACAGCAACGTTTTCATTACCGTAACAACGATATTGGCCTCCACGGAATGATTCATTATCAAACCCTGGCCCATCCGATCCTCCGGCACCATGCCAAGGCCATTTTTGATGGCATCCCGGTTGTTGTGGATCTTAACTAGCGCGCCATTGACAAAAATGTCTCCTTTTTCCGGCGGGTTCATGCCAAAAATCGAGAGCGCCAGCTCAGTTCTTCCAGATCCCAGCAATCCCGTAATACCCAGTATCTCTCCCTCATGCAAACAAAAACTAATATCTTTATAATTGCCTTTTTTACTCAGGTTTTTAACTTCCAGGATGCATTGAGGTTTAATTGTATCCTGTGGCCTGGAATAGGCAATGTTTTTTCCGGTCATTAAGTATATTAGTTTTTCATTATCCAATTCTTTACTTTGATACGTGCCAACCTTTTTACCGTCGCGGATTACTGTGACCCTTTCCGCAATAGACATAATCTCATTCAGTTTATGACTGACGAATAATGTTGTCATTCCCTTGCGTTGCAATTCTTTAATCACCACAAAAAGCTGGTCTACTTCCTCCCGGGTCAGTGAAGCGGTCGGTTCATCCATGATTAAAAGTCGGGCATCCCCGGCGATAGCGCGACATATGGCAATCAACTGCCGATCAGCTATGGATAACAAGCCGGCATTTTTTTCAAGCGGTAGACTTACACCAATTTTAGCGGTCACCTCTGCCGCTAGGTCCCGGACTTTCCTCCAATTCACCAATTCACTATTACTTTCCAGCATTTTAGGCATAGCTATGTTTTCAGCTACAGTCAGATTGGGAAAAATCGATAAATCCTGATAAATTACTAAAATACCCTGTTGAATTGCGCTAGTTGAAGTGAGGTGATGGACGGGGTTACCCAAAATCCAAATATTTGCCCCTTTTTCAGGCTTAATCACTCCGGAAATGATTTTGATTAAAGTGCTTTTTCCGCAACCGTTCTGGCCGACTAAACAATGAATTTCCCCTTCATTTATAGCAATATCCACATTATTGAGGGCCTGAATTCCGGAGAACTTTTTGCTTATTCCTTTCATCACTAAAAACTCTTGAGCCATTTTCTTGTCCTCCAACTTTTCTATACGGCACTGGTCGTTAAAATACATATGGCGAAATACTTGGTGAAATGTTTTTAAAAGATAGGAAAAAGGTCAGGCCGGCCTTTAGTCCCAGCCAACCTGACCAAGGTTTTTAGAAGGTAAAGGAGTCAACGTTTTTCTTGTTAATATCCATGATGGCGTTAAAACGAACAACCTTGTTCTTCTGATCGATAACCCCTTTTCCAAAACCGGGGACTTGGATTTCATTTCCAATCTTCTTTTTTTGTGCCGTCAGCATTGCCATATATACCGCAGCATAACCGGAGTCTGCCGGATCCCACAAATATCCGTATTGCAATGATCCGTCTTTAAGATATTGAGCGGCTTGCTTCGGTATCACAGTCCCCAAGATGTTAAATTTACCGATGAGCCCTTTTTCGCGAATGGCTTGAGCTGCGCCAATCGGTCCTAAGCTTCCCATGCTAACAATACCTTTTAAATTCGGATAGGCTTGCAACAGTTCCAAAGTCTTCGTATGGGAGAGATCAGCATCTTCGCCGCATGGAATGCGGTCGGTGACTAACTTCATATTAGGGTAATTTTTCTTTAAATAATCTAAACCGATATCAACCCAGAGGTTATGTAAAGGCACGGTTAGACCGCCGACAAATACTGCAAATTCCCCTTTACCGCCCATAAGTTCGGCCATTTTTTTAAAGTTCGCTACTCCAAAAGCGGTATTATCAATATTTTCAATGTCCCAACTGGCGCCGGGTTGATTTGGAGATTCATTGGTAATAATAGCGATGCCTTTACTTTGCGCCTTTTTAAAGACCGGCGTTAGGGCATTAGCATCATTGGGAACTACTACAATCCCATTTACACCTTTGGCAATAAAATCTTCAACCATCTTAACTTGTTGGGCCGGATCTGCTTGAGTCGGACCGACTACATAGGCATTGACACCGAACTTCTCAGCAGCTTTCTTTACGCCGGCTTCAAATTCATTAAACCAGGGAATACCGATAATTTTAACAATAACCGGAATTTCCAATTTCTTAGCGGCTGAGACAGTAAAAGCGCTCATGATTAATAACCCGATTAAACAAGATATCACCAAAATCCGCAAACTCTTTTTCATTTTCACGCCCCCCTAAGTTTAATTGATGAAATCAAATACCGAACCCAAAACACGAAGTCTTCCTTTTATAAAAACGGGCACCTCCTTTATAGCTCAAAATCAGCCACTCATTTTTATGGGATATTCATAATTTTGTAACCCAAAATTCATTATAATTGATTATTGGTAATATGTCTACATATTTATGATAAATTTATGAATATATATGATTATTAATGATAATATTATGATTACTGTCCCTTTTAATGAATAACCCCAAAATAAAAAGCTCTCCCATCAAAGCACCGATGGAAGAGAGAAAAATCATGGATTCATGGGACGATAACTCGCGGTTTTCTTTATTTAAGTTTTAAATCCCTATTCTATTATGGATCATCATTTCTTTAAAACTTTCGACCACTTCACTAATCTCATGCCCTTGTTCGTCCTGAAAATCGATGGTCAGATTGCCGCTCTTTGCTTGATTAATGTTGATTAATTATTGATTAATATGTAGCCATTTGTGGTTTGAATAAACTATTCAAAAGAGCCTTCAACAAAAAAGAGGCTGGCCTAAATTAGGCAACCTCTTCTATTAAAGGACTTTTTAAAAACAGCCCCTGTAATTAAAATCAAACGACTCAATGTCACTATATTATGTCTTTCTTTTGTTTAATCGACTTCTTTAATCTTTGATATTGCAAATAATGGATATTGATATAGTGCGAAGCTAGAACCAAGATTAAGATAGCTCCGGTAATGATATCCGTAATATTCCGGTTAATACCGAAAATATTTAAACCGCTGGAGGTTACCTGTAAAATTGCCACAGCAATTACTGTTCCCATAACCTTTCCATAACCGCCGGTAACATCGCTTCCTCCCAGTACAACAGCTGTCAGGCTTTGGAAAAGGTAAGAGGAACCATAATCAACTTTGGCCGAATTATAGCGCGAAGTCATAATGATCGCGGCGATACTTCCAAGTAATGCGGAGAAGAGATACACCTTAAACAAAACTTTCTTGGTATCGATTCCCGAAAGAGCGGTCGCTTTCGGATTATAGCCCAGCATGTGAACTTTAAAACCCCAGGGGGTATGTTCCAATAATATAATTGCGATAACAATAACCATCACAAAAATGATCAACGGCACCGGCACATCCAAGATCGTACCATTGCCAAAATAGTAGTATTTTTCGGGGAATCCGGAAATCGCGTCTCCCTTGGTAAATTTTAAACTAATGCCTTCAAACAAAGTCATTGTAGCAAGGGTTACCAAAATAGGTGAAACGCCTATATAAGAAATGGCTAGGCCGTTAATAGCGCCGCACACTATTGCGGTGATCAGAGCAACCACAATCGCAACCGGGATGGTAATTAAGATATTAACGCCAGCCGCATTAAATCCGGCTAGAATAAAAGCAGCCAGTATTCCGGAAAGAGAGGTTGCGGCAGTGACCGATAAATTAATCCCCCCCGTTAGTATCACCGCCATCATCGCCAGCGCAATAATTCCGAACTCCGGCAGTTGAAATGCCATGGATTGCAGATTGTCGAAACTTAAAAACTTATCCGGAGACAGAAAAGACATGATAGCGATCAGGATTAAGAGCACTCCCAATAAAAACCATTCTTTACTGTATTTTCGCATTCCAGGCGCCGCCTCTTTGGCGTTGCTTCTATAAATCAACTTTGTTCAGCTCTCTTTCGGAATGTTTCCGCTGAATAACGTCAATACTGGCCACGATAATTATCACCATTCCGGCGACTATCTTTTGCCAATAAGCGGGTATATGCATCAAAACTAATCCGTTATTAATGATCGCCATCAGAAAAACCCCCATAGCAGTCCCAAAAACAGTACCCGCTCCTCCCAAAATGTTCGTTCCACCTAAAACCACTACCGCAATAACCTGAAGCATAACTCCGGAAAAATTATTCGCTCCCACCAAACCGATAATAGAAGTGTATACCACTGCCGCCAAACCGACCATAAAACCCATATAGGAATACAAGAAAATGGTGATTCTATCACGATTATATCCTATGCGAACCGCCGAATCCGGATTGCCTCCCATGGCATATATTCCCCGTCCAATCAAAGTAAATTTAAGAATAATCCAAGTCAATATTGCGGCAGTTAGAAAGAAAACAATCTGAACTGGAAATCCGACCATTACTCCATTACCAACGGGAATTCGAAACAAGGTCAGCCGACCAAACTCGGTAAATGAATGCGGAAGATTATTAATATAAACGCCTTTACTAAAATAAAGTATACATCCATTGATGATACTCATAGTCCCCAATGTAAGCACAATCGGAGGTATTTTAAGTTCAGCTATCAGGATTCCGTTGATCATTCCTAAAGTAGCACCGCATAAACCGCCTATCAAAAATATTAATATTATATTATCACTCCAAGTAAGCATAAAATTACCTATTAATACAGTCACTGCAGCTAATATTGCCCCTACCGATACATCAATACCTCCCATAATAATCACCAACAGCATTCCCATCGCCATGATCCCAAGAACAGTATTGGCTTTTAAGATATCGATGATATTTTCAAGCCGTAAGAAGTTATGATTATTTAGATATATGACAGCGGAAATGAAGAGTACCGCTAGAAAAACCACCATTTCTCTTCTTCTGATCAAATATTTCAATGTCTGTAACCTCTTTATCCATATTCGTTACCGAGCAAAAGTAGGGTAAAAACTTATTCGTGCCAACATAAAGATAATAGTCCGATTATATCTTATTCGCCACCGGAAGCGTAAAATAAAATCTGTTCCTGAGAAGCTTCACCTCGATACAACTCCTTGACAATTCTTCCGTGATACATGACCAGAATCCGATCACACATCCCCAAAAGTTCCTGAATCTCCGAGGAGATCATAATTATTGACGCTCCCGACATCACCAATTCGTTCAGGATGTTATATACATCAACCTTGGAGGATATGTCGATCCCGCTGGTAGGTTCGTGAATTATCATAATTTGAGAATTCTTGAAAAGCCATTTTGCGAGAATAACTTTCTTTTGATTACCGCCGCTCAGATTTTTGACTTTTTCCCCGGGCCGTTCCGGTTTAACCCCAATCATTTGAATATATTTTTCCGCCTCCAACCGTTTCCTTTTACTATTTAAACAATGATGCCTTACGATACCCTCCAAATTGGTGATCACAATATTATCTTCAACGCTGGCTTCAAAAACCAGCCCTTCCTCCTGGCGGTTAGGAGCGATATAACACAAACCATGCCCGGCGGCATCAGTGGTATTATTAATATTGATTTTCTTCCCTTTAATATAAATATTGCCTTTGGTCATGGGTTCGGCGCCGCAAAGCAATTTGGCCAAAGTGGTTTTTCCTGAACCTTTCAATCCGGCAATTCCAACAATTTCCCCTTTGTTAACCGAAAAGGAAATATCTCTGAGGGTTTTACCATCGCTAATTCCTTTGACGATTAACATCTCTTTCCCGATTTCCACTTTTAGCTTGGGATAGCGATCTTTAATTTTTTCCCCGATAATCATTTTAATGAGCCGATTGGAATCGAATTCGTTCCTGTCGATTGTGGCGACAGTACAACCTTCTCTCATTACCGTTATGCGATCGGCAATGTGATTAAGCTCGTCAAGCCGGTGGGAAATATAAATCACCGAAACACCCATGGATTTTAAATTACGGATTATTTTATAAAAAAATCCAATTTCCTGCTCAGTAAAAGCTGCAGTTGATTCATCCATGATAATGATCCGGGATTTATTGACGATTGTCCGCGCAATTTCAATGAATTTTTGAGTGCCTGCACTTAATGCTTTTACAGGAGTTTTGGGATCAACTGTAATATTGAGATAATCTAGTATCGTTTGCGTTTTTTTATAAACCAAATTCCAGTTGACGAATTTTATCAAGCCCAATTTAACGACAGGTTCTTGATTAATAAAGATATTTTCGGCAACATCCATATCGTAAAAAAGACTTTGATTTTGGAAAATATAACCGATTCCCAGTTTCTGTGCTTGTTTGACATTTTCAATCTCCACCGGTTTGTCCTCTAAAAAAATTTCTCCGGCATCCTTGGGATAAATGCCTGCTAAAATATTCATCAAAGTAGACTTCCCGGCACCGTTTTCACCAACTAAAGCGTGAACTTCACCCGGATATAAATTCAAACTTGCTCCATTTAAGACGAAATTCCCGTCAAATTGTTTATGGATATTTCTCATCTCGAGGATTAGTTCCGGCATGTTTTTCACTCGCTTTCACAAGTATGAGGGCAGAAAAGGTTTTATTAACTTATTGATACTGTTCAGCTAACTTCATATGTAGTAAACAACTGGATATAATTATCAAAATAATATTTCTTGTATTCTTCAGAAATTTCTTTGTTACTGATTACTTTCTTAAACAGGCTTAAATCTCCCAGTTTGGTAAAACCAACATTGTCAAATTTGTTATAATCGGCTACGGCAATAACTTCCTTGGAAATATTCAATACTTCTTTGACAATTTCAATTTCGTCATAACTCTCCATTGAATAGCCGAACTTCAGATCGACACCCTTAACTTCAATGAAAGCCTTATTAATGTATATTTCTTTCAGCATCCGCAATACACAAGGGCCGACCATAATTCCAGTGGAAGGAACCAACTCTCCTCCGGTTAGGGTAACCTTTACATTGGGATTATTATATAGTTCAGTGGCGATAAAAAGGTCATTGGTGATTACCATCAATTTCTTTTTTTCATGCAGGCATTTAGCAACTTGCCTGCCGATAGACCCGCCGTTTAAAAAGATCGATTCATTGCCTTCAATCATTTGCAATACAATCTCACTGATAAGATTGATTTCGTCTTTATTATCTATCTTGTGGGATAATGAATCTCGTTCTGTTTTGAAATCCTTATTAATAATAGCTCCACCGTAGGTCTTGGTGATGAAGCCCTCTTCTTCCAATTTGTCAAGATCTCTTCGAATCGTAACCTCAGAGACGCCCAATTGTTTGCTTAATGAGGGAACATCAACGATTTCTTGATCTATTGCAATTTCACGAATTTTTTGCAATCTTTGAGCGCCAAACATGGGCAGTCTCCTTTTACCTAGAAAATATAACCCTTTCAAACTAATTATATCTTAATATGATCCGGATATCCACCATATTTGAGTATTATATTATAGTGTTGATCAGATGATGAATTTTCTTGAACATATGCTAAAAATCCCTCCGATATTAACTGTTCCTCATCTGAACAACTATCCAGCAGATCCAAAACGGCCCGATTTATCATCAATCGATAATCGGACCGTTTTATAAATGCACCAACACTCATTCCCCGTGCACCTGTTCATGGATATCATCATGCTCTTTGAAATCCCACGGTTCGAGGCCTACCGAAGTCCGGTAATTATTGATGGCCTTATGAACCGCATCTTCCGCCAGCACCGAACAGTGCATTTTCACCGGAGGGAGCCCGTCCAACGCTTCAGCAACCGCTTTATTGGTCAACTCCCAAGCCTCTTCCAAAGTTTTGCCCTTGATCAACTCGGTCGCCATACTGGAGGAGGCAATGGCCGAACCACAGCCGAAGGTTTTAAATTTCACATCCTCGATGCGATTATCTTTAATCTTTAAAAAAATCTTCATAATATCGCCGCATACCGGATTGCCGACCTCGCCGATACCGTTGGCATCAGGAATCTCTCCCACATTGCGTGGATTCATGAAGTGTTCCATCACTTTTTCGCTGTACATCATTGGGCAATCATCTCCTTGTTCTGATATTCGCGCCATAAGGGAGACATACTTCGCAGCCGTTCGACAATACCGGGCAAAACCGTTAAGACTTTTTCGACGTCTTCAGCGTCGGTACCGCTACCCATACTTAACCGTAGTGAACCATGGACAATCTCCGGCGGTACCCCGATCGCCACCAGCACATGGGATGGGTCCAGTGAACCCGAGGTGCAGGCGCTACCGCTGGAAGCGCATACTCCCATACTGTCCAGGAGCAACAGGATGGACTCTCCCTCGATAAATTCAAAGCATACATTGACGTTTCCCGGCAGTCTCCGTTCGTCCACCGGACCATTTAATTTGGTATAGGGGATTTTTAAAAGCCCCTCGATTAACTTATCTTTTAACCGCAACAATTTACGGTTTTCGGTTTCAATCTCCGCCGCCGCGAGCTCCAGTGCTTTTCCCAGGCCCACGATGCCGGCAATATTTTCAGTCCCGGCGCGCCTACCCCGTTCCTGACCGCCGCCGTGAATTAGGTTTTCGAGCTTGACACCTTTGCGAACATAGAGTGCCCCGACACCTTTCGGTCCATAAAACTTATGGGCCGCCAGTGAGAGCAGGTCGATGTTCATTTCCTTGACGTCAATGGGTATATGACCCACAGCCTGGACTGCATCGGTATGGAACAAAACTTTTCGTTCCCGGCAGATAGCGCCGATCTCTTTAATCGGTTCAATGGTCCCGATTTCATTGTTGGCGAACATCACCGACACCAGGATGGTTTTATCGGTAATTGCCCTCTTCACATCTTCCGGATTTACAAAACCATATTGATCCACCGGCAGATAGGTAATGTCGAAGCCGTTCTTCGCCAAGAATTCGCAGGCATGTAAAATCGCATGGTGCTCAATCTTGGTAGTAATAATATGATTGCCTCGCTGTTTAAGGGCAAAAGCAACTCCTTTTAAAGCCCAGTTGTCAGCTTCCGATCCGCCCCCGGTGAAATAAATCTCATCTTTCGATGCATTCAAAACCTTGGCAACTCTATTCCGGGCCTTTTCGATCCCCAGTTGAGTATCGCGTGACAACGCATATATTGAAGATGGATTCCCAAAAAACTCTTGCATAAAAGGCAGCATCTCTACGGTTACTTCGGGTTTTACATAAGTCGTTGCGGCATAATCCATATAAACTTTGTTTTTATCCATCTTAACACCCTCTCGATTCTCTTTCAATTTATCATAATCAACAACGATATCCGCCAGAGTTGTTGATTCCAGTACCTGATCAATACTATCCTTGATTTTGACCCATAAAAGCCGGGTAGCGCAACAATCCATATTGGCACAGCTTGTCTCGTCAATACAGTCCGAGATCTCCACTGTTCCTTCGAGAACATTCATAATATCGGATACTAAGATTTCGGCGGGAGGCTTGCTTAATACATAACCGCCTAAGGCCCCGCGCACACTTTGGATTAGGCCGGCTTTGCGAAGCTGCGCAAAGAGTTGCTCCAAATAAGGTTCCGATATATTCTGTCTTTCGGCAACCGACTTCATGGGCACCGGTTCTCCTTCCCCGCCATAGTTTATGGCCAAGTCCACCATAGCCTTTACACCATAACGGCCTTTGGTAGATAGTTTCATTGCATCGCCTCCTATAAACTTGAGTATTTTACTCTACATTCATATTAGCATACCATACTATTATAATCAACATTAATTAGACAATTATCCCTTATTTTAAAAAAATTTTAACAGTGAGCCCGAAGCGCACCCTTGGGATATAATTCATTTTTTACAGTTTTGCCGAGAAGCCAATAATAACCTTTACTGAGTTATCTTAATAGATATCCGGTGAAATTATTTTTAACATTATTCCAATCACTGTCGATTATTGAATACCATGCTGTATCTCTATTTTTCCCCTTCACAATCATATGCTTCCGGAATAACCCTTCGTCGGTAAAGCCTAGCCGGATTGCAGCATTTTTACTGGCCATATTATCATTGTCGCATTTCCATTCGACTCTGCGATATTGCAGGCTTTCAAATAAATATTTCAACAAAACAAAACTGGCTTCGGTATTGATTTCGGTCTTCTGGGCTTCTTTCCCGTACCATATACCGCCCAATTCAGCCCTGCCATATTTCTCATCGATATTGAGAATCGAATATACCCCGACATATTTTCTCATTCGTTTGCTATAGACGGCATAAACGTAACGGTCTATCATATTCATTTGTTTTTCGAGCCATTCTTGAAACTCATTTTTACTGGAAAACGGTCCATAAAGCATATATTGAAAGATATCGTTTTTCTCATTCGGCTTACCAATCGCCATTTCCCATAAATCTTCACTGTGAAGGTCCTTATCGAGTATTTCAAGCCTAACCCAATTCCCTTCAAGCGTCTTTCTTTCCGGTCGTTGCCACATTATTATTTCTCCTTCGTTTCATCGATGAAATACTTTTTCTCAGCTCAGTTTAACATACTTGGTCGTAATCTTTAATCGTCATTTCTCGATATTTAGAGATGAACTAGATCGAAATCTCACCGGTTCCGAAAAAAACGACATTCCCTTGAATATTGACATGTCCATTCTTTTTTTCAACCCACCCTTTAATAATGCTTGGGCGACCGATATATTTCCCCTGGGATATGTTAATCACTTGATCGGGTTTTGCAAAACCCTTCCGTACCAGATAAGCGCATAACAGGCCGGCGGCGCTCCCGGTTGCAACATCTTCATTCATTCCGGAGTTATCCCAAGTTCTGCATTCCAAAGTAGGGATTTCAAAAACATACACAAACTTTGCTCCCCATGTGCTTAGAAATTGTTCAAATTGATCATGATTTATCTTCACTTCGCCAATTCCTTTTTGAATAGGAACCAATAAATAGGGCAATCCGGTCGACACCACTTCAATCGGGAATTCCTGAGCCAACTGTGTTGGCAGCATGCTTAAACTCTTTGCAATTTCATCATAATGGTACTGCCCGACTTTTTGAATCCATTGGGGAATGCCCTGATTCATGGTGACGGTATAATAAGGAGCGATATATTCCGTTCGAACTTCGGTATTCTTTTCCGGCAGTTGAATTTGAATACTCTTCTCGGATGAGCTCTTATCAATCAAGCTATGTAAGACCGCCCCGGCTCCAAGAATCGGATGACCCGCAAAAGCCAGTTCTTCCTCAGTTGTGAAGATTCTTACCGGAAAACATCCTTCAGTGTTTTGAGGATAAACAAAAATCGTTTCAAATTGTTTTAACTCCTGAGCTATTTTAAGTAAGGTTTTCGATTCGAGTTCCCGTTCGGGAAAGACTACGGTCAGTCCATTCCCATTCATAGGCTCTGTTGCAAATACGTCAACATGATAAAATCGCATTTGGTTTCCCTCCTATTTAGATTGAGTCTTAAATACTATAATAATGGGTGATAATCATGACCTATTCGATAATAGTTTCCTTAGGCAAGCGCCAACTTTACCTCTTGGAGAATAAACGGGTTATAAAAGGGTATCCGGTTGCAATCGGAAGAATTTTGACAGCGACTCCATCCGGCACATTTTGGATCATCAATAAGGTCCCCAATCCCGGAGGACCGTTTGGAGCGATGTGGATGGGATTAAACAAGCCCCACTACGGTATCCATGGAACAACAATCCTGCGTCTATAGGTAAGCGGGTATCCAAAGGATGTATCCGCATGTATAACGCAGATGTTCTCGAACTTTCCCGCATAGTGCCTATTGGAACTATCGTTACGATCCGGCCCGGCTGAACTCAAGGCAGCTTACTTTATCGTAATTTTGTAAATACAGCTTTTGTGGTCCCGGATCCATGATCTTACAACTTCAACTTTGACTTTCTTTTGAAGAATATATGAAAACATTTTTTCGGTAAAGCCTTCGGAACAACTACACAATTTTTCCGATTGGATGATATTATTTTTAACGAGCGGGCATACACAATAATCTTTATTTTCATCAGCAATAATGATCCCGTTTGTTTTATCGTACTCAATGTTCTGTTTCCATTCTTTTCCGACGTAATCAAGAAATTCATCCAATTTACCGACATACGGTTCCAGTACTTTTTCCATATTTGCGGTTCTAAAATGGGCTATAGAACACTTCTTGATAATCGGCTTCAGTTGAAAATCATTGGTAAAGTTAAAATTCATAGTTTCGTTTAAATAGCATTTTGTCCAAGACTCAATGATATTTTGTTCCATTGATTGATCAGGCATTGTCCACCTCTATTCCCTCTTATATAAACTTGAAATCATTTCTGCATCCGCATTGTTAGGCGCTCCAACCCACTGACAAAGTATTTCTTTGGGTTTCATATTATGGATTGCCCTCCTTTGATGCCTGCATCATTTCAGTTATCATTTCCTGCGAGATTTCCTGTATCTTCGGCAATATTCTCTTCATGTTTTTCTGATTCACGATCATCGATTGCTGAATTAACAATGGTGTTTTTTCGATCATCTTTTGGCCGATCGGTGATTGATAAAACGCGATTAATTGCTGAATCTCTTCTTTGGTATAAACCGACATGTAGATTTGGATGTAATCCACCTTCATCTTATCCCAACTCATTTCATCCTTCAGTGCATCAAAGATTTTATTCATAAATTTATCAATGATGACGGATTGCTCCTTAGAAATATTGGTTAACGACAGTTGTTGGAGCACCATCGGCTTAACTTGTTCAAAAACTTGATTGGCAATTTTGTCCTGTTGGGTCAATAAGAGTAACTTTTCAACAGAATCACGAAAACTTTCTTCTTTAGCAAATACTCCCAAAGAACAAAACAGGGTCGCCACGAAAAGTAATGCCATGAATTTAATATTCTTCATCTTTTTGCCTCCCACAATTGCTGATTTTAGTTCATATTTAAAATTCATTTTGTGTGGTTCCTATATTTTAGTGTCCATTTGGCGGTGGCAAATTTGATTTTTCCGCCGATACTCCAATGTCAAAAGCGAAATCTGTACCAATATCGATATATTTCTTTAAACCCTAATTTTTGATAAAGATTTTCCGCAGGGTCATTACCCACCACTACTGATAAATATGCATTCTCAATTTTCTCATCAGTTGCAGCACTCAGAATCCCGTCCATTACATCTTGACCAAATCCTTTACCCCTATAATTTTTATCTACAATAATATCAAAAATCCCGATATATCCTCTTTCAATTGCTCCATAACCACAACCAATGATCTTATCATCAATCTTTTTCCTTACAACAACAACTTTCCCAAGAATATTATGCAAAATCTCTTTTGCAGTTCTTTGATACATTTCATTTTCTAAACCTGAACAATTTACAAAATCTTTAAACCACTCATCTGAAAATATATTATCTACCAAAATCCCTTCAGGTCTTCGGTATTGATAATGACTCATCTCTAATACTCTTACCGAAGTTTCATCCAATCGAAAATAGTTTCTTCTTTCTAACTCATTATCAATTCCTTGGGGATGACTATCTTTGGTCACCTTAAAAACTACCGGCAAATTTTGTTTTTTATATTCATTTTCACATATTCCAATCTTCTCTTGTATTTGCAAGGTAGAATGATAAATTGGATTTATGGAATTTGATCTTTTGGTATAACCATTGGCAAATCTCATAATCCAACCATCATAAAGCTTTGTTTGAAGTGCCGGCCATGCGTTTAATGATAGCTCTTCCAATGTTTTTATCACTTGTATTCCTCACTTACATTATGCCTTTTAGCCCGTCACGATGACGGGCAATCCCGTGTGCCATATTTTAGAGAGCGTCCGCCCGTAGTGGTGACGCCGACTTAGCGTTTCGCATGTGGACGCGCCAGCCGACCCATGGATGGTTGGATGGTCGACCGTTATTTATTTGCTTTCATAACTTTACTTGCTTTAGGTATGCATTCATATTTAAATCGGCGTTCTTCTCATAAAATTTGTCCCATCCGGAACTTTCTTGAAACCGAATTTCTCATAGAATAAAACATTTTGGTTTTGACAGCATAATTCTACTCGTGCAATATCATTTAAGTATTTATGCCGAAGTAGAGTTTCCAACAAAATTCTGCCATACCCTAAAGCTCTATAGTTTTTGGATATCATTACATCATAAATTGTCGCTCTATAAATACAATCCGATAAAAATCTGGCAAAACCAATAATTTCATTATTATTTTTGTCAATTAATGCAATGATGTTACTGTTTTTAAGCATTAATTTTACATCTTCGGCCTTACGTTCTTTTGACCACCATTCATTTCTGTACATCTCTAATAACTGACTTATTTGTTTTTCAGTAAGTGTCTCTACTATGTAAAAATCGTAACTCATTTTTTCCCTCCAAAATGAAAGCTTCGACTTAGCTTTGTAGATGTGGCCGCGCCTACTTCTTAAATTGGCATCATTGATATAACTTCATGAATTTGCTTTACTTCTTCGACTTGACATCTTTGAATACCGCGACCCGCCAGCGGCAACATGTGTTAGCTGCAGTATCGAGCCACGCAGAACAGTACCACTTTCATCGGCGGCCGAGCCATGTACGGTTGGCCGAGTGACATATATTTATGGCTAATTCCAAGCTTGTCCAATCTTCCGTAGAATTGTTGAGGTAGTTTTGCTTCAATTTTCTCAACCCATTGCTTTATCAGTCCATTTTAAGTGTAATCTATTTTATATACACCCTGATATTCGGATTTTAGCATTTGTGCAATCTTCCTCATTGCGATATATACACATTCTTCATCCCAATTATCACAGTTATGATTATTTTTCTCTAGCTGAAAAGGCTGTCCTATATTTACTCTCACTGTTGCATGCTGTAGAGTTTCCTTACCCATATCATTTTGGTTGACCGGCAGCAAGATCTCTGTTCCCTCAAGTGCTATTGGAACAATATCCGCCTTAGAGTGTCTTGCTAATAGTAGAAACCCCTTTTGACCCTTTATCATGGACGCAGTTCTGCTTCTAGTCCCCTCAGGAAATATCAAAATTGACTCCCCCATACTCAATACAGCTAGAGCCTTTTTTATCGCATTTCTATCCGCTGAATTCGGACTTATGGGAATGTGCTTAACTGTTTTCAGGAATATTGATGTAAGGGGATTTTCGTTCAACTTTATGCCTGCCATGAAGGTGACATTATTTTTCTTAAGTACTTTATTGAGAACAATACCATCCATATTACTTAAATGATTTGCAATAAATATTGTTGGCTTTCCTATCCGCTCAGACAGCAGATTTGGTCCAAATAATTTTCACGCTAATAATCTCTTTTTTACTTCTTCGTGGGAAAATGTTTCACCATTTTCAATTTCCTTAAGTCCAGTCTCAACTCTTTTTTTAACGTACAATTGATACATTAAATCATCCCAAGTCGCATTTTCTGGTAAGTCTTCAATTATTTTTTTAGCTTCATCTTTCAAAATACTCATTTATTTACACCCCTTAATTATGCTTTCCTTTATTATACCATAGGCACTCGAAACTGCTAAAATGGTTTTTGCCCGTCACGATGACGGGCAACTTCATGTGATATATTTCAGATAACTATTGCATTACCGACACTATGTCATATATGGAGAAATATTTTTACATTAGATGACGTAATGTCGTTAACGAAACAAATTGGATATCATATACGACACTCTGTCGTGTATGACAAATTTAAAATATTATCGGAACTCGCTTTTTTCTTACATTAAGCGTTCCAACAGGCCAACTGAATTTTAATTCACCCGCTATATAGGTTGAAATAAGTATGTTGAATGCTAACTACAACTCACCCCCTGCGAACTATTCTGCTTATTGTAACTCTTGAGCCATCCCCCCTCTCTTTCGCGAAAGAGAGGGGGATCGAGGAGGTGAGTTGCCTTTAGACAGCTTGATTTTGAAAGAAAAATTAATTCAATTATTTACTTCAACATATATAGCTTACGATAGTCGTATACCTAAAATAATCACTACCATAATTGCACCCATCATTGCCTTTTTCAAACCTGTTTCGTTCGGCAATCCTCTTTTCTTTTCGTAACCTTTCGTGTGTTTCGTAGTTGCCGACCCGTTACTTGTCTTTCAAGCGGTTTTCCACTTGGAACTAAACAAAGACTGATCAAAGCTATTACAACCGTGCTGACAAAAACATTGATCGATTATTTACAACCCAAAAGAAAGGACCGATTTTAATGAGTGTTTTGTTACTCCCCAGGCCTAAATTCTGGCTGCTCCAAATCATGGAATCGTAAAAATAGATCCAGTTCTGGTCCATTTTCACGCCAGTCGTGGTCTGCGCCTTAACGGTCACTTTATGCGGTCCTTCCCGGGGAAAGTTATCCTCATTGGGCCTGGCAAAACCTAAATATATGCCGTTGGCGTTATAAGTCGCGGATAACGGCTTACCGTCAATTAAGGCCGTGATTGTTTTAATTTCCTTCTTCGGCAGCATCACATGGGCCGACAGTTCAAATCGGCCTCGCGATAAATAGTTGGTCAACACCAAATTAACAGGAAGCGTTTGGGTAGAAACCAATTGCCAGGGAATAACCGTGAAGCCCCCCAGTATCAGCAGGATTACTCCGGTAAAAGCCACCCATTTCCGATTCATTGGATGGACGGATTGAAGCGCCTGGAGCCTGCTCTTTAGCAATTCCAAGGATTGGGAAACAAAACCGGCGGATAAACCGGCTTTTTTTGATAACCCCTGCCGCAGAGAAACCTGTACCAGTACCCTGCCGAATTTTGCGGCGGGGGTTTGGGTGTATTGCAACGCTAACCGGTCGCAGCAAATTTCCTGGAGCTGCGCTATTTTTTTCTCAATCCGCCCGATGTATGGTAGGAAGAAAAAAACGGTGCGCGCCAGCGCAGGCAGCCAGTTCCAAAATAAATCGCCCCTTTGGTAATGGGCCAGTTCGTGCGCAAAGATCAGCCGCAATTCATCGGCCGCAAAATCCGTTACCATCATAGCCGGCACGATAATTTTTGGATGGACGATTCCTTGTAGCAAGGGGGAAGAAATTCCTTCAGCGGTAAACAGCGGCGGCATTTTTCTAAATTTGTTGCGGCGACCCAAGTCCTGATAAAGGGTGATAATAACAGGATCAGCAACGGAAACACAACTGTTGCTGATCATTTGCTGTCGACGCCCCAAATAAAACAAACCGGTCAATAAAACAATCAATCCCGTCAGCCAAAGCAGAAACCAAAACCCGGTTGCGCCATCTAGCGTCGGAAACGGAAGCGGCTGGGCAGTTTGCAAAAGGGATTGCGTCATTTTGGCCAAGTGCCTGGAAGGTTGCGGAAAGTTCGCCAGAAGCCATCCAAGTTGTCTGAGGCCGATCTGCAGCTGAAAATGTAATATCAAAGGTTTTACCCAAACGAGGGTAATCAACGGTTTTAAACAGGCAAACCGCCATAGCCAACACTGAATTGCCGGATGAATCCGGGAAAACAGACGGAGTAGAACCCAGACGAAAAGCAGTACCAGACTTCCCTGCCATATTGCATTCATCATCAAGTTGACCCAACCGGCAATAAACGCATTGGTAGAGATTGGCCAAATTGCCATCTTCATTTATCCTTTCGTTCCGAGTGCTGCTGTTCCAAATCGGCAATCAGCTGTTTTAGTTCAGCCAAATCGCTGTCGCTAATCTTGGCTTCCTGAGTCAGATAAGCCATAAACGGCGAGAGCGATCCTTCGAGGGTCTTTTCAACGAAATTCCGCACAATGCCCTGCAAAAATTCTCCTTTCGGGACGTGGGATGCGTAATGATAAATTCCTTCCATTTCAGTACGCACTAAAAATCCTTTTTTCCGCAAACGCTCCAACATGGTTAATACCGTGGTGCGGGCTAATCCGTGCGATTCCCCGAAAAGCTTCACAATTTCCCTCGCACTTAACGGAGTCTGACTGTCACTGATCAATCTGATTAATTCCAATTCTTGAGCGCCCAAACTGGATTGCATTTTACCCTCCGATTGTTGACTACTATTGTAAACATAATATCATTTTTTAGGAACACCGTCAATTTGTAGAAATAAAAACGGAAAAAATGATTGACTAAACTAGTAAACCATGGTATGTTTACATATGTAGTCGGTCTACATTAGTAGTCTATAAGGTGATTGTTTTAGCCCCTGCGGAGGTATAAAAATATGGCCTTAATGCAACTTGCGCTGGCAGGATTTAAACGATACCGCAATCGTAAAAAAAATTTTACAGTCATCACGATTGGGAGTTACTTCTTAATATGCATCTTTATGTTGTTTTTTCGGACGGTTTATCAAAATATCCATCAATTTTGGATTTCTAATTATGTGGGCGGCGATATCGTCGTTTCCAAAGATATTCGGGCATATGATTTCCAGCATCCGCTTTCTCCGCAACAATACTTCGGTTTCCATCAGTTTATTCATAATAATCCTGCTTTTAAGGAGAGAGTGTCGCCTTGTTTACGAGTTGGCGCTTCGCTTGAAGCCAAAGGGATCGGGAGGCCGATATATTGCCTCGTCAATGGCATCGATCTACGAAACAAAAAGGGTTTTGTAAAACAATTGAAGCTTCTCGACGGCAGGATATTTAACAATCATCGCAATGAAGTCGTCATCCCCGAACAACTGGCGTACCGTATCGGCGTCGGACTGGGAGATTCCCTGATAATTTATATCATCACCAAAGATGGCTATCAAAATTTTGATTTATTAAGGGTGGTTGGATTTCTGGATATTTCTCTGCCGGCCCAAACTTTTTATAGTCAGACTATGATCTACATGCCTTTGGCAAAATTGCGGGAACTCGTCATGTCGGGTCCGGATCAGGTGAGTGAGGTGGTAGTATATAAAAAGGCGGGATTGTTTGGGGCACTGCCCCTGCCCCTGCTCCGGGGTAATTTTCAGCAAATTAGCGGGTTCACCAGTTTTTCGCTGGTTCGTTCCATCTTTTATGCGTTCTGTTTTCTGGAAGTGATTATTTTATTTTTAATATTTGCAATGGCCTTCTGTGCAATTTACCAAAATGTCGGGTTAATGAATATTGAGCGGGAAAAGGAAATCGCAATTTATCTGACCACTGGGGCCAAACCCTTTTGGATCCGGCGTCTAATGCTTTATGAATTATTCATCTATACCGTTTATTGTTCGATCTGGGGCGGACTGCTGAGTTTACTTTTCATTGCCGGAATCAACAGTTTGGGAATTGTTCCGGATATCCTTCCGATGAAGCTTTTACTGGCCTGTATGCATTTCATCATTGGCAATCATTGGGGGACGTATCTCATCGCTTTTTTCATCATCTTGTTATTAATGATCACCGGCAGCTTAGGACCCGTTTGGCGGGCAACCGGAAACATCCGGATCAGCGCGTTGTTTCAAGCAAAATGAAAGGTGCAATTTTTGATGTTTAATCTAAAATGGGCTTTTAAAAATTTGATTGCCAACCGACGGCGAACCGGCAGGATTATTGGTTTTTTGGCCGTGATCTTAACGATTATGATCGTCAATTTGCTGTTTCTCGACGGAGCTAATACGCAAATGAAGGTTTCGTTATGCAACAACAAGGGCGATTTATATTTCTGGTTCTGGCCGGGCAGCGATCCGAATCCGGTATTCCGCTATCTGGAACATTATCACACTAAGCTCGACAATAAAATTAAATTTTTATCCCCATATGACCGGAACCCAAATTTGCGTAAATACTCGCAAATTTTCAGCGCTGCCGGATATGCCGAGGGCTGGGTTCTTGGGACGGAACCGGATTATTTGAGGTTTCTCGACCGGGATGTCAGTTGGCCGGTAAAGTACAGAGGCAACTTAAAAGAAGGGACGGCCTTGATTGAAAGCGGGTTGGCTCAAAAACTTAACGTCAAAAGAGGAGATTATATTACTTGTAAGATTAAGACCGATACCGGAATGGTCAATACACTCCAAGTGATGGTCGACGGTATTTTCGTCGGGTCCAATCTGCTTTTTGGCGATGTGATTTATATTAATCGTAAGGATCAAAACCTGCTGTGGTTAACCGGAAATAAAGCGGACTATAATGAGATGCGGGTTTATTTTAAGCCGACTGTCGGTGATCAAGAGCTCCAAACCATCCTAAGGAATATCATGGGTAAATTTTCAATGTATATCGCTTGTCCAAGACTCAATCCTTCTAAAGAGGCTGTTTTCGCTACATTTAAATACTACCGGTATCTGCTAATATTATTATTTGCTTTATTAAATACCGTATTTTTGATTATTCTTTATTTTGCGATCCAAAATATTTTCTTTATGACATTCCGGCAGCGGCGTGAGGAATTGAGTACATTATTGACATATGGGATGAAGCCTTTCAGGATTCAACGGATTGGTCTTTGGGAGGCCAATTTAATGTTTGGTTCCGCTCTTATTTTAGCCATCCCTTTTTCGGTGTTGATTACCCAGTTCATCCATAAATTTGAAATTACCGATTCTTCTCTGGCGGAGTTGATCATCGTGATCGGCGGGCCGAGAATCAGTTTCAGTTTTAATTGGGTAACCGTTCCGCTCTTAATCGTCGTATTGTGGGTCATAACCTTAATATCGGCTTATAAGGGTGCGCATAGTTATCTTAAAATGGAAATTCGTGAGATTACCTCTAAAATATGATTTCCAAAAAGGAGTGTTTCATATGTCAAAATTGGGGTTCTTAGTGGGATTACTGATTTGTCTTACTATCAATCTTCATTTTGCGGCGGCTTCCAATGAAGGTACGGATATGTTAAAAAAATCCGATGATATTACTTTTCCGGCCAAAGCTAAATTTTTATTTCGGATGGAAGATTATGAGAACCAACAGCCAAGGCGGTATTATCTTTATCAAGGATATCTGAAGGGGAATGACCGCTATCTTCTGGTCGGACTTGAACCGGCGTTGATTAAGGGCACTGCCTCCATGCGCATCGATGATGCAATTTTTAATTATCTAAAAAAAATCGATGTTCTGCAACAAGTTTCCGCCAAAGTAGCCTTCGGCAACTCCACTCTAACCCAAGAAGACGTCATGGGCGGGAAATTGGAGAATTATTATAATGTTGAGAGTCTGGAAACTGTCCGGGAAAACGGCAAAGATTTTGCCGTTTTGACCTTAACTGCCAAATCAAACGTTGTTGCCTATAAGAAAATCGTGAATTTCTTGGATCCTGCCACTTATCTTCCAATAAAGCGTCTTTATTACGCCTTTTCGGGGCAACAAGTCCGGGAAATGGTTTTTGAAGATATCCAATTAAAAGACGGCAAGCTGGATTTGATGAAGTTTACGATGATTGACAGTTTGCGCAAGGGGTGGTTTACGAAAACGACTATGAGTGATTTCGATTATTCAAAAGCAATCCCGGATGCTACTTTTACCAGAATGTATTTGAAATTAGCCACTAAATAATCAGCCATCCCGGTCAGCCAGCCCGGCTGACCGGGATGACTGTTGCTGTTCGACCTAGAATCCGGATTGGAAATTTTTTCTAGGTAGGGAGGTGTTCTTCATTGAATCAAAAAACATTAGTAATGACCGGGATTATCAGTTTGGTATTGTTATTGGTTACTTTTGTAGGGCCAATCCACTCACCGGTGTTTGGGATAGGTCTTGATACATATGGTAATTTATATTTTGAAATGGCTAATCGCGATCAGAATGAAAGTTTTACGAAAACCAATCCGACCGTAACGAGTGATCTTTGGACCTATACCGCAGGGGATTTATTTTTGCGGGGAAGTGAGGATGACTCCTTGCTTCAGTTTTTAGTCGATTATAAATTTGAAGGTGATTTGCAGGACTCCGGTCATCCATCTCCGACAGGGTATTTTAATCAATACTATTTTATTGTTCCTTTTGATAATGGATCTTTTTTATATTGCGGCCAAAAATATAAAAAGGCAGGCGTGGCTAATTTTTTTACTATTTCCAACCGTTATGAACGCGCCGGTTACCCCGCAAAGCTCATTGAATATGATATTTTAAAATCCGATAATTTTAATTACGGTTTCATTGCCAATTTTAAGGATGCGTCCGGGTGGGAGCAGGTCCAATATTCGGGATTTATCGATGTCCATTATAAAAATTTTAATTTGCAAGGTTATTGTTTTCGGGAAGGGAATCGCGGTTATTCGGTAGTTGCCGATTTGACCTATCAGGCCGGAATTTATCAATTATACGGGGAAACTCTTTGGATGAGCCAAGCCGACCAAAAAGTGGCAAATCTCAATCCATCGGATTCTAATAGCGACACCTTGGATTATCGGAATGAAAACGGCGCCACTAAAATGGTCGCCGGAATCATGATTAATCACCCGAACTACAGTATCGCCTTGGAATATATGCAAAATAACGAAGCCTATACCTGTCAGGAACGAGAGGACTTTATCAATTATCTGGACCGTCATCCGGGAAAACATCAATTCTATACCGATTATTTCAGCTATAACTGGGCGCAAAGCTATCTCGGGTTAAACTGGTACTTGCCTACGCTGGGAAATGACGAATGCTCATTAACGAATTCATTAATTGCCTCTGTACCTGATGAAGGAGCAAGTAGTGAGTATGCCAGTTATCAGTTTTATTCAAATATAGCCTATTCTATTTTTCAAAACTTGACTCTTAATTTCAATCTAACCTATCATTTTGGCGGTGCAAAAGGGGAATATCTTAATCTTTATGAAGATGCTGCCCGTTACCAACTAAGTTTGTTATTTTCGTTTTAATTCGAAACAACAACAAATTTCTTTTTCTCGGAGGTATCAAATGCTGGAGTTAACAAATATTCAAAAAAAGTACCGGATTGGCGCCACTGAATTATGGGCATTGAAAGGGATTTCTCTCAAGGTTGCCAAAGGTGAGTTTATTGCCTTTAAAGGACCTTCGGGCAGTGGAAAAAGCACGCTGCTCAATATAATCGGCATGTTGGATACCCCGACCAACGGCGAATATACCCTTGACGGCGTCAATATCCTGAGCGCCAATCCCAGAAAACGTTCGGAATACCGCGCCGCATATTTGGGTTTTATTTTTCAAAATTTCAATCTCATACCGGAGCTCAATATTTATGAAAATGTTGAGATTCCACTAGTCATTGTCGGAGAAAATCCCAAGCTTCGAAAGGAGAAGGTTACCCAGGTAATTGAGGCGGTTGGTTTGACAAGTCATCTGCATCATAAACCCGGCGAGTTATCCGGTGGACAAATGCAAAGGGTTGCCATAGCGAGAGCTTTAGTCAAGAACCCTCCCTTGGTAATTGCCGATGAACCGACCGCCAATCTCGATTCAAAGACTGGAATTGAGATTGTAAAATTAATGAAGCAGCTAAATCAGGAATATCAAATAACTTTTCTTTTTGCAACCCACGATGAAAAACTTACGGAATTGATGGATAAAATTTATTATTTAATGGATGGGGAATTTGTTGATAGGACGTAAAAAAGTTGAAAAATAACGATTGGCAAAATCATAACTAGACTTTGTCATGATAAAGCGCATTTGTATCTTAAAATATTAATTTCTTTGCTGAAGCGCCGTATTCAAAACTTCAACCAACTCTTCAAATTTATACGGTTTGACTACAAAACCGCAAAAACCATACTGGCTATAATCGGACATTATCGGATCACTGGCATAACCGCTGGAAATGATCGCCTTGACGCAGGGGTCAATCCTACGGAGTACCGCCATCGTTTCCAACCCGCCCATGCCGCCGGGCACAGTTAAATCCATAATTACAGCATCAAACCGCTCTCCGGTGGACATTGCCTGCCGGTAAAGGTCGATAGTTTCATTGCCGTCTTTAGCAATGGTAATCCGATATCCGTAATAAGTCAACATATCTCCGACAACCTGGCGAATAATCTCATCGTCGTCCATTAAGAGAATTTTATATTCCCCTTCAATTGCAATTTTACGGGATACTTCCCAAACAGCCGCTTCTCCCGCCGCGGCTGGAAGATAAATATGAAAAGTGGCGCCGGTTCCCACTGCGGATTCGACCTCAATATAACCGTCATGTTTTTTTATGATCGAATAAGACGTCGATAAACCGAGACCATTCCCCACTTCCTTTGTGGTAAAAAAGGGGTCGAAGATCTTATCGATATTATCTACCGGAATTCCATACCCGTAATCTTTGACGCTTAATTTGACATAACGTCCGGGGTTATACTTGCTTTCGGCCGGTACAACAATATTTTCTAAAGTAATTTCTAAAAAACCGCCCTGCGGCATTGCTTGAACGGCGTTAATCGTTAAGTTGTTAATCACCTGGGTGATTTGTCCTTCATCAATCTCTACCGCCCAAGGATTTTCCCGGAAATGAAATTTAGCTTTGACTTTCGAGCCCCGTAAAACAAACTCAACTGCATCCATGATGAGTTCCAAAATGGAAGCGGTCTTTTTAACCGGCGCCCCCCCTTTGGCAAAAGTCAGCAATTGGCGGGTCAGATGGCTTGCTTTCCAAGTAGTTTCAATAGTATCATTCAAATATCTGGTAATATCTTCCTGACGGCTAAGTTTGAGCGCCGCCAGTTGTAGATTGGCTAAAATCGCCGCCAAGATGTTATTAAAATCATGGGCAATCCCCCCGGCCAAAATGCCGAGGGACTCGAGTTTCTGCATTCGAATCGCGTCCGCTTCCATCTGCTTTTGGTGGGTAATATCGCGAATGGTTTCAATTACACCGGTGACTTCTCCCTGTTCGTTTCGGATCGAGGTGGCTTTCAGATCGAGCAGCACATTTTCCCTTTGATTCAACACCGGTAATAAAATTTGCCGGACGACCGCTTCTCCTTCTGCTTCTCCTTTTCCGGCTCGATTCGCCCCGGAAACCGAACCAGTTGAGATCCCTTCCAAAATTTCATCAATCAATGACTGCTGATTGCCTTCGATAAAAATACCTTTATATGAATCGGTTCCAATCATATCGTCTTTGGATATGCCCGTCAGCAGCTCGAGAGCGCGATTCCAGGCAATGACTTTCCGGTATTGGTCAACCACAAAAGTGCCGTCCGGCAAAAATTTGATAATCTGTTGCAATTGATTGGCCAGAGCGGCTTTCGTCGTTGCCTCCTTTAATTCGGTGATATCGCTGAAAACCAACACTCCGGCAACAGTTTTACCCTCGCGATCCAAAATAGATGTTGAATTACAAATGACTACTATCCAGGAACCATCCTGCCGCTGACACAAGATTTCCTCATTGGAAACTGTTTCACCCCGCTGAACCGACTTCACTATGGGTAATTCAGCCTGAAGGTAAGGCCGCCCGTCGGGATGAAAAAATTTACCGGGCCAATTTTTTTCGTTTATAGTATCCCCGGCAGCGGGGACGCGCCAAATCTCAGTATATTTTCTGTTTGTCAATACTGTTTTTTGAGTGAGGGCGTCAAACATGATCACTCCGCATGGCATTTGTTCTAACAGTGCTTGTAGCCGGGCTTGTTCTTGTTCCAATTGCCGGATTAATTTTTTCTGTTCCGTAATGTCACGAATAGTTATCACTCCGATTGAAGGTGCTTCCGCTTTTTCCTTGATTAAGGTGCCGTTAAAACATAGATAACGCATCTCACCCGTACTTATTCGTGAGAAAGCCAATTCAAAATTATATATGGTCTCACCGCCGATTATCCGGTTCGAGGGCCAAAGCGCAAACGGAAGCTCATTGCCTTCAAGATCCCACAATTGTGAATCGAGTTTAATTTGACCCAACTGAACCGGACAATTCCGGCGGTCTTTATATCCCATTAATTGCTGGGCTGCATTATTCTTCTGCAATATTTCGCCGTTACGATTAAAAATAATTACCGCGTCGCCCATACTTTTAATTATGGTTTCCATCTGATGCAAATGCTGATTGGCTTGACGGGCGTATTTCTCTATCAGTTTCTGGCTTAAGATCTTTTCGGTAATATCATAAACAACAATCATCAGATCGGGAATCTCAGTTTGGGTGAATATAGGGAAAATACTGCAGTTCCAATAATTCGGTTTCCGGTCAAGTAAACTATCGCGCAAAGGGATTCGGGTACGCGCGACTTCCTGCAACCGCGCCAGCCAATCATTTTTTTGTTCAGGAAAAATAGATTGTTCAAAGGATAACCCATATATACTATTTAAGGGTAATGGATCCGGCTGACTCAAGAAAGTTGCATATGCTCGATTGGCCCATTTATAGGTCAAGGCTGCACCCTCAAGAATTGCCAATCCCGCCGATGAATTTTCGTTAACTTCGTTTAAAATTGTTTTTTTACTCTCCAAATCTTGCGTGAGGATTATTATTTCCTCCTCATTCTGCTTATTTCGGGTGATATCCCGCAGAACCATCATCCAGCCTAAAAAGGAATCTTCGTCTCCATTAACCGGACCAATCGTAACTTTCCAATAAACAGTCTCCTGCTCTGGCAGATCTTTGAAAGAAACCGGATTAAAATCAAAGGCAACCGGCTGCCCGTTAAGACGGCTCTTTTGGCAAACCGCATCCATTTGACGTGACCATCCCGGAAATAGGGCTTTAATCCGATGACCCAATACTTTTTCAAGGGAAGTTTTGAGCATACGCGCCATCTGTTCATTGGCGTAACGAATTTTCAAATCGGGGGTAATGTATGCCAGACCGTCCATACTGGAAGCAAAAAGTGTAGCAACCAAGGCGTTTGACTCTTCCAGGGAAAATCCGACCGTACCAGTACCAGCTCCAGCTCCAGCTCCCTTATTGATAGCCATTGAAACACCTCGTCATCGTATTGCGTAATTATGAATTTTTTTCTGCTTTTTATATCGATTCTGTTCATTACCATATTAGGGTATTGTAAATCCGTTTTTTATATAATTATCCGAATATAAACATAATTCGATTCTTTGCAATATTTTCCTTTATTATCCTCAAAAACCAAGCCGATACCTGTACCTTGCTTTGTAACCCCTTTTACCCGTCAGTATTGATTGGCTCACAATTCGATAGTTGAGATAAACATCCGATCCCCCTCTTCTTGACAAAAACCCCATCATTTAATAAACTACAATAGCATTCAGATTATGTTAAAGGTCTTTATTTTCAAGCATACACAGCCAATCCGGGGTGGCCGACTCCTTGCTCTTTTTACTAATAACCGGAAACCAGAAACTAATCACTATTTTTCATTGGGGGAATTGTCATGAACGCTTTCTGGCTTGCTTTTGCTATGATTTTCCTGGCCGAACTGGGGGACAAGACTCAACTAGTCGCCCTAACTCTGTCCACTTGCTATAATGCGAAAGTGGTATTGTGGGGTATTTTCTGCTCAACCTTGGCAATCCACGTGTTTTCAGCGGGAATCGGCCGGTTGATGGGAGGCTTTCTCCCGACCAATTGGATTGAATTTGCCGCCGGCATCGCTTTTATCGCTTTCGGCTTCTGGACCCTGCGGGGTGATTCATTGGATGACGACGAAAAATCTTGTGATACCAAAAAACAGACCTCACCGTTCTGGCTGGTTTTTGTAACCTTTTTCCTTGCCGAACTGGGTGACAAGACCATGTTAAGTACAGTAACCCTGGCCGCAACGAACCCCTTTATCCCGGTTTGGATCGGTTCCACCCTGGGTATGGTACTCTCCGACGGTCTGGCGATCCTGATTGGAAAAATCCTAGGAGCTAAATTGCCGGAACGGATAATCCAAATCGGTGCTTCCCTAATCTTCTTTGGATTTGGAATTTACAGCGCCGTCCAAGGCGGTTCCAAACTACCGTACTATGCATGGATCGCGGGTGGAATAAGCATTCTAATATTGCTTTATATTTTTTTCCACAACCAATTGCCAATCTGTTCAAAAAAAGAAAGACCAAACGTAGTAACAGAATCTGTTAAAGAAGTAGCTACGACCAAAAAGGAGCAATCCCGATGAACCTAAAGGGCTTTATCTTCGACTTGGATGGCACGCTACTCAATACCATACCCACCTGTTTAGTCGCTTTTCGAAAAAGCTTTCAAATAAATCTCGGACGGGATTATTCCGACCGGGAGATCATCGCTTTATTCGGACCAACCGAAGAGGGCATCTTCAAAAAATTATTGCCGGATCGTTGGCAAGATGGGTTAAAAGAGTATTTATCGGAGTACCAACGACTGGAACGGGGTAAATCACCTTTTCCGGGAATCATTGAGTCATTGTCATTATTGAAAGAAAAGCAGCTTCATTTGGCGATAGTATCGGGTAAAGGGCCCGCCAGTATGGCAATATCATTAAAAGAGTCCGGATTACGGCCTTATTTTGAAACGGTCGTCACCGGTTCCGAGCATGGGGCCGAGAAGCCGGTCTATATCCGGGAGTTGCTGAAAAATTGGAAGGTGGCGCCGGAGGCAGTCGCCTATGTCGGTGATACGGTCTATGATATCAAAGCCGCCAAGGAGGTCGGTCTCCTGCCTATCGGCGCGCTATGGGCGGCAACCGCCGAGGTCGAACAAGTTCAAGCTGCGCATCCGTTGGTGTCATTTACTGACGCCATGGCCTTTAAAGAATGGATTGAGATTACCGTTTGATTTAATCGGGTTATTCCGGATGGCCGAATGGCTTTTGCGATTCACTCAAAAAAGGCGGCGTTTTTTAGAAGCAACCGGTCTTCCGTTTATTGATCCGGAACGATCGATTATCGATCGCTCGTTGTACCGCCAAAATCCCGTCTAGGTGATCGTATTCATGTTGAATCAGCTCGGATAAATCATCATCAACCTCCCAGTTACAGTCGTTCCACTGCAAATCTTTATAGCTGATTTTTGTCCGGCGAAACCGGTTGACCTCTACTTCCAATCCGGGGAAACTCATGCAGTCATCCCATAATTGTATTCTCTCACTCCCAAATTCCAATTGCGGATTAATCAAGGTGTAGGACTGCCCCTCAAAATTCATATAAATGAGCCGTAAAAATTCTCCAATCTGTGGCGCAGCGATGGCCCTGCCGAAACCATATTTGGTCCTGAAATTGAATAATGTGTCGCGTAAATCGTTGGAAACTTGTTGAGCCATGACCAATTGCTCTTTGGCTACTTCCCGGGAAACCTGGTATAAAGATTGATCTCCCAATAGTAATATTTCCTGGATCGCCATGTTTTTTCCCTCCGGATTTTAATCGTAAATCCTAGTTTTATCTTCACGACCGGCTAAAACTTTTCATATCTATATCAATAAAAAGTCTTTCGCGGGAAAGGTGCTTGCCATGAGACGTTTTTCTTTCCGAATCTTTATCCTGGTCTTACTGTTTTTTGGTTCAGGAATAACGACAAATCATTCACTAGCCTCCGGGCCGGTATCGGAGATTCGGATTGCCATCAGTGGGGATTTCGGACTACTATACGCGCCCATGTTGATCGCGGATAAGCTGCAAATCTTTGAAAAATATGGTTTAAAACCGGTTTGGCAAAGTTATGGTACTGAAATTGGAGTACGCAATGCATTAATCTCCGATACGTCCGATATCGGATATATGGGGATTCCATCTTCACTCATTGGTTGGGATCAAGACTGTCCTTGGAAAATCGCTATCGGATCAACAGTGGTTCCCCTGGGATTAGTCACTAATGTACCGGAACTTAGACATTTGAAAGATTTAAAAGCCGACGACAAGATCGGCGTACCCGCTCTTGATAGCGTTGAACATATTCTGTTGACAATGGTCGCTGAAAAAGAATTGGGTTCCCCGGCAGCATTGAATTCAAATATCAAGGTCCTATCGCACTCGGAGGCTGCTGCTGCCTTGATCGCCAAGCAAAACCTGACTGCTCATTTTGCAATTCCTCCATATTTGTTTAAGGAATGCCTCATTCCCGGCCTTCACTCTATAACCGGCGACAGTGTCATCTTGGGACATCCCTTCTGCTACAACGTTGGAGTTGCATCATTACAGTTTCACAACAATAAGCCTTTACAGTATTTTGCTTTTATCAAAGCCATCGATGCCGCTATATTCTGGCTTAATCATAATATGCGGGCAGCCGCCCTTTTATTGGCGTCTGATTTCAGATTGACCCCGGAGAGAGTTCTTCAATACATGACCTGGTCCCGGATGAAATATACTACTAAGCTATGTGGGATCATGCAATTTGCCTATTTTATGAAAAGGGCCGGATTCATCAAGAAAATCCCCCGCAGTTACTCCGAGATTGTCTGGGATAATGTCTATTTGTAATATCGATGTTAACAATACCCAACAGTCGCCCTCTTCGTTGGTATTCTATGTAAGATTAATGTATAATATATTTACACGAATTGAAACGGAGAGGATTAAAGTTGAAACTACGAAGCATCAAAAATCGCCTTAATCATTTCACCCTTACTAAACTGATCATTATTGGGCTGGCAACGATTCTCGCCCTGTTTACTATCGTTAACATCACTGTCTTACTTGGTATTCACGGGATTGTAAAAAGTTATGAAACAATTGTAGAAAATGACGCCGTCCGTACCAATCAGGTTGATTTGGAGCGGATTTTAAATAATTTCAATTATATTTATCAATTTGCCCTCAATGACATCTCCCAAACCAAGTCCTTAACTTTCGATAACGGCACCGCTCTGATGAGTTCCTTACTGGATATTGATGTAAACGCCAAAGAAATTCTTAGTTATCTCAATAAAAATAACTCCAAAGAGAATAACCAATCCCTTTTGAAAAATTTACGAAAGAGCCTAGCCTTTACGCGCCGATACAAATCTACCAATGACATTGATAGTGTAGAGGCTCTCAATGATATCTCAAACGGAATTAATTCGCTGCGGACGATTATTTACAATGATGTGTTGCCACTATTAAGCGCCACTGTCGACAGCTCAACCGAGCAAGCAAAGGCTACCACCAATATTGCGATCTGGATAATCATCGGCTTCAATCTTCTGATTTTTGGGTTGGTTGTTTTGCTGATCCTAATCATTCGCAGCGTATTGACCAAACATCGCGTTCCGATTATTGAAACTGCTACTTTCTCGGCAAACAGCGCCCAGGATGTCTCCCGCTATACCTTTGCCAACAAAGAAGCAGTCAACCAAATTAAAGAAGTTTTCTCGGAAATGAGCCGGGCATTTGAAGGCATTACCGAAAGTACCCAGGATTCTACGGTTGGTATTCAAAAAATTACTGAATCAACTGAAAAGGCTGCCCAATCTCTTAAAACGCTATCCGACCATGCCTTAACAATTTTTGAGAATTTGAATCAAAATCAAAATGAAATTCAGGGGAGTGAAGATCACCTGATGCAGCTGCGTGATAAAATCAACGAATCAACGGACCGTATCCAAACCAATGCGGAGATTGCCGATGCGTTGCACGATCGGATTGTAACCTTAACCACTCAAGTCGAAGGAATTGATGAAATCCTACAAACCATTGACAATATTAAGGAACAAACCACAATGTTGTCGCTTAACGCCGGAATCGAAGCCGCCCGGGCTGGAGAACATGGCAGGGGCTTTGAAATCGTGGCCAAGCGGATCCGTAATCTCTCCGAGCAAACCGGAGAATCCACTTCGGCGATTCAGGAAATNATTCATAATGTTCAAACCTCAGTGGTCGAAGTTGAAACCGCCATGGCCAAAGTGATTGAAGGCGTTAAAAGATCAGTGGAAGAAATCAATCAAGTCAGCGCAGAGTTTAATGAGCTTCAACAGTCCAATGTGAAAGTCCAAACAACCATTAAAAGCATCATGCAACAGGCCAACCTTCAATTAAACGCCACCCGGGATATTGAAGAATCTTCGGAAAAGATAACCAACGAGGTTCAACAAATTTCCGCCTTGTCCCAAGAAGTTTACGCTTCAATGGAAGAACTGTCAGTTGAGGCTGAAAATGCGCTCGAACAGTTAAAATTAGTTGATGACAATATTCAACAAACCTCCGAAATTGCCAACAACCAGGAATTGCTGGCCAGAAAAGTAAACGAACATGTGGCGTTGTTGTAATGAAGGTACCGGGTTCATTTATTTACGCTGTAAAAATCTCCGCATCCAAAAACCGCTACTCCTTTCCGCTTCGGATTGATCTGTTGCTGGTTCTGGTTCTAGTTTTCTCTGAGATTTTGGGCGGATTTGATATAAAACAAAAGTCCCCGCCAAATAATCATGTAGGGTGCGCTTTTTTTTCTGCCAACCCACCATCCAAAACCCGCCAAAAAGAATTAGTACGGAGAGCATTTTTCCCCAGTACCGGATCACTGCCCGGCCCCGTGAAACAGTTCCCCCTTCTTTAGTGGTCACGTACAAACTCATGATCCTTTTGCCAAATGTGGCCCGGTATTTGGAACTTTCAAACCCGATAAAATAAACCCCGCTTAGTGCAACAGCAAATACCGCCCCGAAACCGATTGCAAAAGATCCGATAATCCGGAAATCGACCCCATGATGTCCGAGCCAAGACATTCCATATATTATTCCACCGATAACCCCTGCCAATATTGCTACAAATGCTGATAAAATAAGCAAATCAAGCATTAAAGCGCCCGCCCGCCTCCAAAACCCGGCGTAGTAACGATCGGCATTAATCATTAACTCCAAGGGAGTTTTCTTTTTTTCTTTCGTGCCGGGAGTAATGTCTTCCAGAAAACCACATTTGGAGCAGGCAATTTGATCCTTTTCCAACTCGGCGCCGCATCGCAAGCAATGCAAATTTTTCCCTCCTAAACCTAAACAAGGCCAATTCTTTTTATGTTATCGGCATTTTTTGAGTATTGATTAAGAATTAAATTTCTTCCAATAATCTATCTTATATAAAAAGCTCTCGAGGAATATCGACAGCTTTTTCACTTCCTTTAATTTCAGCTCCACAATAAGTTCGCCATCATCATCTGCATTTTTAACAAAAATTACGAGCGGCTCTATAAAGAGTAAACTCTTAATTAGGGTCTACTGAAAAAGTCAATAACTTAAACCAACTCACCCTTGCCCTCTCTTTGTATTGGCAAATAGAGGGTAACCACAATGCTCTGATGCCTATCACTTCATATCACACAACTTCTCTAAAATTCTTGCTTTTCCATATAATTAAGCACTTGGTCAAAACTCTTTACCGAGGTTGTTGCGCCCATATTTTGCACACATAGAGCGCCCGTCGCATTGGCCAACATGCCGCATCGCTCTAAATCCCAGCCTTTTAACACTCCGGTTAAAAAACCGGCTACAAAATTATCGCCGGCGCCGGTAGTATCCACTACCTTCGTGGGATAAGCTGCTATGTTGTGAGTTTCACCAGCGCTTTTAATATAACATCCCTTGTCCCCTAACTTAATGACTACCGTTTTAACTCCGGAACGTAGCAACGCGTCCGCCATTTTTTCCGGTTTGGTTTCCTTGGTTAAGTAAGCCGCTTCAATAAGACTGGGCATAAAAATATCGGTGACTTTTAGTATATTTGTAATACCTTCAAAGCCCAGTTTGGTGACATCATGAGTAACATCCGCCGTAGTAATCACATTGTGTTCATGCGCTATTTTAAATATGGTTTCTATTCCGCCCCGATCCAGCAGCGGCATTCCAAAGATGCTCCCGATATTTACAATCTTAGTCTGCTTAATCATTGAAAGATCGATATCATTAATGGTAAAAACATCATTATTACCCGGACAAAAAACGAAATTGCGTTCGCCTTTTTCATTGATAAGTACAATGCTGACTGCAGTTTTCGTAGTAGCATCGATTTTTACATTTTTTACATTCACCCTATTTTCGGCGGCCTGATTAAGGGCGATCTGTCCAAAAGGATCGCGGCCCACTTTTCCCGCCAGGCCAACTTTAGCGCCAAGCCGGGCCATGACAATAGCCTCGTTAATTGCATCCCCGCCGGGCATGAGCTTAATTTCATCGGCGATGGAAGTATCAATCGAAAAAATGTTCGAATTTACGGGTCTGACAAGCAAATCAGCTACAATAAGTCCAATACATAAACAATCACAGGTTTTATCCATCGTTGCTATCCCTCTCTATGCTGCCGAGCCGGCGATCCGGTATTGATTAATGCAGAAACCAGTATCATGCGTCCTAAGCGCAGCCGGTAGCCTTTGTAAAACCTATACCTTGATATTATAATGATTAACGGGCATAAAAGGGCATGAAAGCCTGATTTCAGCTTTCATGCCCCATTAAAACCATCATCAAAAGCTAATTTACAGAAAAATCTTCACCCGTTCGCCCTTGGTTACCTTATTTTAAATATTCGCCGGCATTATTCTTGGTAACAAGTACGAAATCAATCATCGTGGATTTGGAAACTTTCTGTCCATGAAGAACTTTATCGGCATATTCGATAGCTTTAGTAACCTGCGCCGGGCCATCCTGGTAAATTGTCGCAAGCATTTTTCCATTTTCAACCATGGTTATCGGTCCTTTGTTTCCGTCAACACCTATACAAACGATATCTTTTCTGCCCTTTGAATTCATAGCGGTTTGTACAGCCGATGACATATCGTCGTTATCGCAGATGATTGCATTAAGTTTATCGCCATATTTCGCTAACCAGTCTTCGCCGAATTTAACAGCCTTTTCAGCTTGCCATTCACCTGTCTGTTCACATCCGCTCAACAATGACCATTTTTTGTCTGCATCTAAGACATTGTGAATACCCTTGCCCCGTGCAATCTGAGCTGAGTTACCGATAACTCCCTCAATGTGAGCATATCCGCCGCCGTTCGGAAATTTAGATTGAACAAACTTGGCCATCATTTCACCAGCTTGAACATCGTCGGAACCGACATATGCCGTTGCCAGTTTGTCGGTGTTGTTTGTAGTAGAGTTAACTACGATAACCGGTATATGTTTTGCAGCTGCTTTTTCAAGAACCGCCGAACTTCCTGCGGCTTCTGCCGGTAATAATATAATTAAGTTTGCACCCATATTAATTGCATCGTTAGCCAAATTAACTTGAGTGATCGGATCGGTTTGGCCATCCAATAACTGCCAGGAACCAATTCTTCCCTTAACTACCAAATTGTCCAAAGCTTTTTTTGCGGCTGAATTAAGTCTCGCATGGAAAGCGTCGACAGTATTTTTTGCGATGTATGCAACCTTCAAATTGCTTTTTGCAGATAACGATCCACACTGAAATAAAGCTAAAGCGGTGAACATCCCTACCAACAAGATAAGCTTAATGTGTCTTTTCATTAGTTTTGCTCCCTTTTCTTTTTTTTAACCTGTTTTTAAGTGCATTAAATCTCAATCACAACCATATTTAGGCCATTTATGGAATTTGAATTAGGCCACACCACCTCCTTAATACACTGGCTAAGCGGCAAGCAATTCATTGGTCATACCCACAGTTGGGTAAAATTTTAGCTTCATGCCGTGACTACAAGCTTCGCTTGTTTTTGCTTACTCTTCGGTTATTGCTTTTTCTCACTCATAAACATATCTAGCATTATCGCCCCGATTATTAATACCCCTTTGGTAATTACTTGCCAATACGAACTGATTCCAACCAAGTTCATTCCATTGTAAATCAAGCCGATAATAATAATACCCATAAAAGTTCCGGGAATTGTTGCAACACCACCCGCAAACGAGGTGCCGCCAATAACACAAGCGGCAATGGCATCGGTTTCATAACCTATACCTATATTAGGCTGTGCTGCGCTAATGCGACTTGTCATTATAATACTGGCGATACCTGTATATAAACCTGAAATAATGTAAGCGCTTGCTTGGGTCCAAAAAATGTTAACACCCGATGCTCTAGCTGCATTAATATTTCCGCCAACAGCAAAAATATAGCGGCCGAATTTAGTCCAATGTAATAATATATAAGATAGTAGTGCAATAAAAAACAATATAATCACAGGATAAGGAATAATTCCAAATAAATTGCCATTCCCAATTTGCATAAATTTTTCATTGGCTAATGATTGCGAATATCCGCCTGAGCCAATATACGCGACGCCACGGATAATCAATTGAGTCGCTAAAGTAACCACAAATGGGATCATCGCAAACTTGGCGACAAAAAATCCATTCAAAAAACCAAATAATGTATTTACTGCAATCGCAATCATGCATGCCGACCATATATTTCCGTTTGCATTCAATACAATTCCGATTGCCGTACTACCTAAAGCAAGCATGGAACCAATTGATAAATCAATTCCCCCTGAAGTAATAACAAATACCTGACCTAAGGCGAGTAAACCGTTTAATGAAACTTGTAATAAAATACTCATTACATTTCCACCGGTTCGGAAGGTTGGTGATACAATTGTAAGTATGCAAATCATACCAAGCATTACCAAGCCAATGCCATATTTTCTCATAAAAATGTTTAATTCAGTTTGATTCAAATTAAAAAACTTCTCATCAGGTTTTAACATTGGAAAAATCCTCCTTTTATCATCTTATCATCCACCAAATTCTTTTTCTAAAATACTTTCTTGGGTAGCTGCACCGCTAAGAATTTGTTCGCGCATAACTTCACCATTTAACTTTCCCTCATGGTAAATCAAGATACGATCGCTCATCCCCATAACCTCTGGTAATTCAGACGAAATCAATACAATTGCCATACCTTGTGCTGCAAATGAACATATTAAGTTGTATATTTCAGACTTTGCGCCTACATCAACACCCC
>WSSedL1CaDRAFT_10000020_pt1 | contig 98292 bp, 95 predicted proteins | sample WetSurSL1Cattail_FD_9464 | JGI IMG/M metagenome (IMG submission 9464)
CGCCGCCCTTGCCGCTGCCCGCCGGTTCATGCCTGGCCGGGTAATGACATTGGCGGGGCCGCCTGCCATGGCTGATTCTGTCTGCAGTCCTTCGTCGGACTGCGGAGTATTGCCCCATCTATCGTTCATCCGCAGATCAGCCCGTTGTCCGCACACGCTGTGGTTGCTCTGTGGCCGGGGGTATCGCGTACAGGGCAGAAGCTGCTGCCGTTGACCCTGACAGGAGAAGTACACCGGGCTGAACCCTGATCGAATACCGCACGCTGCATGCCATACGGCATGCTGCATGTCATTACAAAAGAGAGGGAAAACGCGAACCGTTTGGCCTCTTCATCATCGTCGTCGCTGATGACACTGACGGTCATATCCAACACTAATCCGGCACAAGAAGCCGGATCATTCTATCTAGTGTCCTCTATACGTGCCGGGCTTTAAAAGAATTATGCACCGTACATGCCCCGGAAATGCATACTGTTCATAATTTCTGCCCCGTTTTTTATAGGTTGGGGAGGCCGGACGCGCGAGGCAGCAGTGGGAGGACCGGTCATTGATTTTTGTGTAACCACTGGCCAGCTCCATCATGATCAGGAACTGAACCGTGAAGGATCGATCTTCCGCTTGCCGGAAGCTCGACGCAAAACACGTCTTTGGGGGGAATTGTGGGGAGAGGCGAAACGCGCATGCACAAAACATGATTCCTGCGATACATTCCGGTAAGTATCGCAGGCTAAATTTCCGACCGAGGTCTATTCCCACTAAATTATATTTATAATTATAGTTATAAAAATATACACTATGACGTTTTTTTATTAAATACGGCGATTTCTGCTATTTGCATCAAATATAGCCCGCAATTTCGCATTTATGAAAAAAACGTGGGATGGGTAACCGTTCACGGTTTTCAGCGTGGCATTTTGCCGCATTTTTGGGGAACACATTTCATAAGTTTAATATATATATTAAAATTTATTTTAAGTTTGATCTATTTGATCACGGAGAAGGCAAAACATGAAAACCAAAATCTGGATTATGGTTGGGGTATTGATCATTGCATTCGCCACGATGGCGGTGCCGGTGATGGCAGGGGATACAGGAACCATTGGTACATCAGGTGACCAAAGTCAGCATTATGATATTACAATCGATAATGGTACTTTGAGTTTCGGAACCTTCGCCATAGCCTCGAACACCATTTCCCCAACCCATCCCGATGCAACGGGAAAGTGGGCTGTCATCAAAGGGTTCTACACCAATGATGATACATGGTATTTAAAAGTAGCAGGAAATAATGCAAAAATGACTCACAGCAGTCACACACTCAATGCAGCTATGACGATTAAAAACGCAACGGATCAATCAGGAAGTGGAATCACCGGGTTAGGAAGTGCCCAGACATTAACTACTGGTGCCACAACCTTAGTTCATGGTACCGGGAGTCTTCCCGCAACAGACATTCCATTGTATATTGAACAGACCGTCTCAGCGACAGATCCTGCAGACACCGGTTACGCAATGACCATCACCGTTAGCTATTCAACCTCGGCTTGATCGCCATCATTGGGGATAAAACATTCTTTTTTGACGGTTACGGGTTACGGGCTACAACATCCAACAACAAACATGTTTCGGAGCATGACAACAGACAGGTATCCAGAACCAAAACCTGAATAAGGCAATTTCGGAAAGAACGGCCGCCGTATTTTTCCTGCTACTCCGCAATCGGACATAATAAGATATAACAAATGATATATTCGGTTTAGTATATTGTTTTGTGAGGAGATTTGAGATGGGAGATCCAGATACACGAAAGGTAATGAAAATAGGGTTCCTGATACTGGCAATGCTCTTTTTTAGTGTACCTGTACCGGCGATGAGTGGGACCGGAACAAAATATGTCGGCAGTATCGCACCAGGTGGAACGGACACCTTCAGGATGAGCTTTGGGATCGGACCAAATGAAGATCCGTCAGATATATCTGTTCAGGTAATGGGATTCGGTCAGTCAATGGACACAGGGTTTGTACCTGTGGATCCCGCAAACGACACGAACCCGTACTCGGCGAGAACCTTTATCTCTCTTGACAATACGACCATCCACCTGAAGCCCGGCATGACACAACAGGTAACTGCAACGATCACACTCCCAAAGAATGTGGGACCGGGAGGACGATATGCGATCATTTACGTACATTCCATCCCGGCTGCCGGGGGACAGGCAACGATTGCAACAGCAGTCGTTATACCCGTCTTGATCACGGTTTCAGAAACACAACCGTCACTGACCGGTAGCATCGAAAATGTAAATGTGGGAGATTTGACGGCGGGTCAACCGGTAATCGTAACTACCACATTCAGGAACACAGGAAATTACCATTATCGGTATACCATAAACAGTGTTACGGTCACTGACTCCAATAAGAACATACTGGCAACAGGCACTACACAACCGTCAGAGAACTCTGTTATTCCCGGTAATACCGTTCAATATATCGTACAGCCGGAAGTAAAAAACCTACCAGAGGGAACATACACCGTCGATTCAAAGGTTCTCCGTGAGAATGGGCAGGTTCTCGATGAGAAAGCTTCAATATTCTCCGTAAAGTCGAATTATGTACCGCCGGTAACCGAGTCCAGCATCACGCTCACCCCGGGAAGTGCCGGAACCCTGACATCCCCGGATGGCCGGTACTCGATCTCATTTCCACAGGGTGCAATGCTGGGTGATGCCGTGGTGACCCTGAAGCCGTACTCGCATGACAAACTACCCTCAGCACCAACGGATGCAGGTCTTGGGGCAACCTGTTTTGAGATCACCGGGCTATCAGGGTTACTTAGCAAGGACGCCACGGTCACAGTCACCTATTCGGCAGACGATCTCACAGGCGCAGGTGGAGATACTTCAAAACTAAAACTCTCCTACTATGATGCTGCCCAGAATGCATGGGTCATCCTGCCCACGCAGGTAGATGCAGGGAAAACCACACTGACTACCACGACCAACCACTTGAGTGTCTGGGCAGTCATGATCTCATCATCAACCACAGGTAGTGCTACTTCAGGATCCACTCCCGGGACGGCTGCCACCCAGAGTCCCCTCTCTCTGACCGTGATTATTATTTCACTTATTATTGCTGGCATTATGGTTAAAAGGAGCATCCGGAAACAGGAATGAATCAAAATCATTTTTCCGGCCTGATTGTTCTCGGTTTTTTTCTTTGTCTGACATCAGGATTTCTTATTGCTCCCTCATACGCGGGAACCGGTGGGACAATGACCCTTTCCGGGGACATCGCACTGATTACCTACAATATCTCAGCTACCGGGATCGATGATAAAAATGCCACCATCACATGGAAAACGAACGGTAATGCGAACAGTACCGTTGAATACGGCACCACTACCGACTATGGTTCAACGAGCTCGGATGCGGTGATGAAATCCTCGCACATGATAGGATTGTACAGCCTCTCTTCTCATACAACATACCATTACCGGGTAAGATCCACGACAATAGACAGCATCTCCGCCACCAGCGGGGATGCAACGTTTACCACCCTTTATTCCACCGGGACTCCCGTCGCCACCCAAAGCCAGGGAACCACGTTCTCCGGGGTTACCGCAACCACAACGAACGGCGCCCAGCAGGTTAATCTCACCCATTCTACGCTCACCGGGACTACTTCTGTTTCCGGAAACACAGTTACCGTCAGTAATCCGGGAAACGGGTGGTCCAGCCTGAAATATACCGGAACCGTACAACAGGATGCCGGGCTGAATATCAGCATCAGTAATGTCCAGAGGGTGGTCATGGAAAGCACCCCGGTGACCACCGATCTTGGCGGGAGTGTCGGAGCGGTCAGCACCAAGATTAGTGTCCCCTTAACTCAACCGGTGACCGGAACTCCCCTCCAACAGAATATCATCGCAGGTGCAACCAGCTCCGCGACCAGTGCCTTCCAGCTTGCAGCCACGAGCAGCAGTCTCGATATCAAATCGGTGGCATATACCGTGGAGTTCACGAATACAGACTCCGTGAATGCCAATCTGGGCGGTGACGGCGTGACCCTGAATCTGGGGATCGACCATGCCTGGGTGGATGCAAACGGGGGCCGGGGTGCCATCAAAATCCTGCGATCCGGGGAGGACGGGAGAAAAGAAGTACTGACTACGCACTATACGACCAGTTCCGGCTCAACCGATTATTTCGAAGCAGTCTCCCCCCACGGGCTTTCGGTCTTCGGTATAGCTGCGGTAGCGTCAACGGGTGGCAACAATGGGGGAGGTAATTCCGGCGGCGGGGATACCGGCGGAGGGGGCGGGAGCGGCGATGGAGGCCAGGCTGGAGGGTTCTTCTCCGCCCTGTTCGGTGCCCCTGCAGCACCGCCGGCTGCACCGGCCCTGCCACCCCAACGGGCGCCGTATGAGAAAAACGTGACCGTGACAACCCGGTCGCTTTCGGTTGCGGGACTCATGGCAACCCGGGACACAGCTGGGTTACCAACCCTTCACCTTGCCACCCGATTGGCCGAACAGTCCGGTGCCAATATCTCCGTACAGGGTAACGTTATCACCATCAACCAGCCGGGGTTTGCCCTGACGCTTGAAACCCGTGACATTCCCCATATGGAAAATGATGTAATTTCCGGCACGATCTCAGGAGCTGGTGTAAGTACAGCACCGGCTTTTGCACAAACGGATGCGGGTAATGTCTCTGTTGCGGTCAGTACTCCGATAACAGGAATTCCGGAGAATGCCGTCATCTCCATTGCTATCCCCCAGGCGATTAACCGTGACATTGTAGATGCATTCCGGTCTGCCGCGGAGAGTGCTTCCGGGGAACTAACCGGGATCGCTTACAGCGCTTCGGTGGATACTATCAACCTTACCGCAGCCGGTCCGGCGACCGTAACGATGACCATCTCGCCGGAATGGGTCCATGCATATGGGGGAATCTCCGCCATCACCATTGCCCGTCTGGATGATGACGGAACTGCCGAGCTGCTTGTGACAAATTATTCCGGTACGGACCCTGCCGAAAATCTCGTATTTGTGGGAAGTTCGCCCAAAGGATTCTCCACTTTCGGCCTCGTCAGTGTAAAACACCAGAATATTCCGGTTCAGACCTCGCCCGAACCAGCATCTCCTGCATCCTCCTCAACCCCCGCAGGCATGGACAATGTCACAACCGGGATACCGTTTGTTGGCGATCCTCTCCTTCTGATAATGGGACTGGTGGTCTGTGTAGTGGCAGGGTTACTGGGTGTTGTCATTTATTGGATACGATTCCGTAAACCCGCAAAGAAAGACTCCAAAAAAGGATGAGGAGGAGGTCCCCTCTCTTTTACAAAACAGGGAGGGAGGGGGCCGACACGAAAATTTCCGAATGAGGGGTGGGGGGCACAATTCATTTGTACGTGGAGGGGAGTACCCCCTCCCTGCCATGCGATTACCCTGCTCCCTGATCGCGACCGAAGGGGTGGTCCCTACCCCCCTCTTTCACCTTATGTTCCATGCGAAACACACCTTTAGGGATGAGAAACAGGGGGGGTAGTTCCTCCTCTCTCTTACGGAACGGGGGGTGGGGGTACGTTAGCCAAAAAAATAAAACCGGGGGGAGGGGGGTGTCGGGAATTTTGGATGGCACCCCTCCGCCCGGAACTTTCGGGGAGGGGTAGGAGGCATGAGCCAAACTTTTCTAAAAAAAAGCCGGCTTCCGGAACCGAACTTTTTCCGGAAAGTTCGATACCAGCGGTGAACTTTTTTTGAAAAGTTCGATGCCGTTGATCAACTATTTTAGAAAAGTCCGGTAACGGCGATTAACTTTTTTTGGAAAGTTCGATTGCGTTGATCAGCTTTTTTATAAAAGTCCGGCAACGATGCCGGATATTTTTTGGAATTATCAGCGCAACACCTGTTTTTGGAAATAGCCAGGACTGTCGGCATGTACTTCTTGTCATGAAGCGGGAGAAAACACACGAAAAGATAAGAAAAAATGCGAGGGATGGGATTCGAACCCAAGAACTCCTGCGAGACCAGGCCCTGAACCTGGCGCCGTTGACCTGGCTTGGCTACCCTCGCGCCGGATGATTTGCGCCTTAATAGATTATGTGCACGGTGTAATAAAGGTGCGGGAAAATAGGGGGTGCAAAAACAGGCATGAGAGTTAGTGCTTCTGCCCGTTCATGTATTTTTTGAGTTCCCGCTCGCGGAGCTCGATGCGCCGGATCTTCCCGGAGATTGTCTTTGGGAGCGAATCGACAAACTCAATCGCACGCGGGTACTTGTACGGCGCCGTCACCCTTTTCACGTGGCTCTGGAGCTCTTTTACAAGCGCTTCCGAGGGCTGGACGCCCTCCCGTAAGATCACAAACGCTTTGACGATCATCCCCCGGATATCGTCCGGCGTTCCCACGACCGCGGCCTCCTGCACGGCCGGGTGCTCGATTAACGCACTCTCGACCTCGAATGGGCCGATACGATACCCGGACGCCTTGATCACATCGTCGTCGCGGCCGATGAACCAGAGATAGCCGTCCTCGTCCTTGTAGGCCTTGTCGCCGGTATAATACCAGCCGTCGATAAAGGACTTCTTGTTCTCCTCGGGATTGTTGAGGTACTCAACAAACATCCCGACCGGTTTCGGGTCGCACTTTATCGCGATCCGCCCTTCCTCGTGGACCCCGACCGGCTTTCCGTTCTCGTCGTGGAGCTCCACCACCCAGCCAGGCGAGGGCTTGCCCATCGACCCGAACTTGGGTTTCATGCAGGGGAACGTCCCGATCGAGAGCACCATCTCGGTCTGCCCGTATCCTTCGTAGATGGTCAGGCCCGTTGCATCCTTCCAGGCCTTGATGACCTCGGGATTGATCGGTTCGCCGGCGCTCACGCAGTGCCGGAGCTCGGTAAAATCGAACTTGTCGAGATCGGCGAGGATCAGCATCCGGTAGATCGTGGGCGGGCAGCAAAACGTGGATATACCGTACCGCTCGATGAGCGGGAGAAGTTCGGTTGCATTGAACCTGCCACGGATATCGTACACGAAGATCGCGGCACCCTGGAGCCACGGACCGTAGAGTTTGCCCCATGCGCTCTTTGCCCAGCCGGTGTCTGAGAAAGTGAAGTGGAGATCGGTAGGGTGGACATCGTGCCAGAACCTTGAGGTCACGATGTGGCCGAGCGCATAGCTCTGGGAGTGGAGCACCATCTTTGCCTCGCCCGTGGTGCCCGAAGTAAAGAAGATCACCATCGGGTCCGTCGCCTTGGTCTTTTTCATGCCGGGGAGGTTAACCAGTTTTGCCGAGACCGGCGCCGGGTAGTCGAGCTCGACCGGGTAACTGATCCAGTGCTCGCGTTTCCCGTCGATTAAGAACCGGCAGGTCAGGGACGGGCAGTCCTTTGCAATGGCATCGATCTTGTCGGCCTGGTCAAGAGAGGTGATCACCATCTTGATCTCTGCGGCATTGATCCGGTACTTTAAGTCGTGCTCGGTCAGCATGGTCGGCGCCGGGCAGTAGACTGCACCACGTTTGATGAGCGCAATCGTAGCGATCCACCACTCGGGGACTCTCGGGAGCATGATCATGACCCGGTCGCCTTTGTTGACGCCGTACTTGATGAGCATGTTCACGACCTGGTTTGAGCTCCGCATCAGGTCCCAGAATGTGAACTTCTTCTCTTCGCCTTTCTGGTTGGTCCAGATCATGGCAAGCTTGTTCCGGTCCTTCTTGGCCCAGGCATCGATCACGTCGAAACCGAAATTGAAGTACTCGGGAACATCGATATGGAAGTCCCGGTAGGTCTCATCGTAATCGGTCATATTGGGTTCCGGCTTGCCATCCGTCTGTCCCATACAGGCAAGGGTTGCTGCACCGCCGCTGCTGAGCTGGCTGGTGCATGCCTCCGCGATCCAGTCGGACCGGGAGATCTTTTTTTGTTCGCATGCCCTGTCGATCTTCTCTGTCAGGGTATCGTCCATGGATACCGAGTACCGCACCATGCCTTTACTGTTTGGTGGTGCACTTAATGAGCGTTTTGATGTGTTTGTGCACCAGTATTGTGGACTAAGAGGAGTGTTCCTGTGCACGATCTGTCGGGTTCGGCAGGATATTTGCACCACGGGAAAACCGATCAAATCCCCCTACACAGGAACCGGCACCGTTCCGTACCTGCAGGTTGCCCGTGGTTTACGAACGGGCCGGGCTCCTGCTGTATCCAGGGGTATCCCACTCTCGTTTTCCGCTGCCTGATGTGCGGGATTCTCCCTCGGGAGCAACCCGGCCCGGCGGGCAGGTGTACCGTCCGTCAATTCGGGCACAGGGATAAGTATGGCAGGATATTTGCGCTCCTGCACGCATTGTCCCGGAAAGCATTTATCCTGCACCAGCTGCCCCAAGGAAAGCATTTAAACCATCCTCCAGATATCCCGGGATCATACAAAAGGCGGATAACCGGAATGGAAGGGGCAGCGGAACGGGATAAGAGATCTCCGTACGTCCCCCGGCACAAATGCAGCCGTGACAAACACCCCGATCCTATTCTAAAAAAAGCAGTGCGGCAGGACAATTTCACCAGTCCTTCATCCCGCCGCGAGGTATATTAAATGAATGCCGAAATAAGCAGCCTGACTAGTCAGGCAAAGGGTTATGCTGAGGTATTGGACCAGCTCCGCAGTGAGATGAAGACCGTCATTGTCGGCCAGCGCGATGTGATCGACCGGCTTTTGATCGGTCTCTGTGCCGACGGTCACGTACTCCTCGAAGGGGTGCCGGGCATTGCAAAAACGCTCACCATCAAGACCCTATCGCAGTGCATTGACTGCAGCTTCGTGCGGATCCAGTTCACGCCCGATCTGCTGCCTGCCGATATCATGGGCACGAAGATCTACAACCAGAAAGACTCCACGTTCTCTACGATCAGGGGCCCGGTCTTTGCCCACTTCGTGCTCGCGGACGAGATCAACCGGGCGCCGCCCAAGGTGCAGTCCGCCCTTCTCGAAGCCATGCAGGAGCGCCAGGTGACAATCCAGGGAGAGACCCACCCGCTCCCCAAACCGTTCTTTGTCCTCGCTACCGAGAACCCGATCGAGTCCGAAGGCACGTACCCCTTGCCCGAGGCGCAGGTTGACCGGTTCATGTTCAAGGTGCTCATGACCTACCCGGAGAAGAACGACGAGGTTACCGTTCTCGACCGGTTCACGGAAGGGACGACGATCACCCCACGAAAGGTCGTGACAAAAGAAAAAATCCTCGAGATCCAGGCCTTCACCCAGAAGGTGTACGCGGACGCTGCGATCAAGAAGTATGCCTGCGAGCTCGTGGACGCGACCCGGCACCCGGATACCTACGGGATCGAAGAGGCAAAGTACATCGCGCTCGGTGCATCGCCCCGTGCCACGATCTTTTTAGTGCTCGGCGGCAAGGCTCATGCACTCCTCGCCGGCCGCGGCTATGTAATTCCCGAGGACATCAAGGCCGTTGCCCACGATGTGCTGAGACACCGCATCCTCCTTACTTACGAAGGGGAGGCGGACGGGATCACTACCGACCGGATCATCGAACGCATCCTTGGTATCGTTAAGGTGCCGTGATCGCCATGACCCGTGCAGTGCCGATGCTGAGCAGGGCATTTTTCCTACCCGAAACAAGAGGTTCCTTTATGGGGGATGCGGGATGGACGACCGCGCCGAACTGATCCGCCAGCTCAAAAAGATCGATCTTGCAACCGGCATCCTTGTCGAAGGGCTCCAGTCCGGTCCGCACCACTCGGTCTTTAAGGGGCAGGGCATCGAGTTCTCCGAGATCCGCGAGTACGTGCCCGGGGACGATGTGCGCTCCATCGACTGGAAGGTGACGGCACGCTACAGCCGCCCGTTCATCAAGGAGTTCACCGAGGAGCGGGACCAGACGTTCTACTTTGTCGTGGACATCTCCGGGTCCTCGGGATTTGGCTCCGAGACAACAAAACAGAGAAAGATCCTCGAAGTAACAGCGAGCCTTGCGTTTGCGGCGGTAAAAAACAACGACCGGATCGGCCTCGTGCTCTTCTCGGACCGGGTGGAGAAGTTCATCCCGGCCAAACGCGGGAGAAAACACCTGGCAAACCTCTTCAACGTGATGATCGACCATGCGGCAGCGTCGCAAAAGACCGATCTGGCCGCCGCGGCCCGGTTCCTTGCCGGTGCCCTCTCGCGCCGGTGTTCGATTGTCATCCTCTCGGACTTTGCGTCCCCGGACTTTTTCCTGCCGCTCCGGATCCTCCGGCGCCGCCACGAGGTGCTTGCGATCCGGGTCGCCGACCCGCGGGAACTCGACCTGCCCGATGTGGGCTTAATAGAACTCGAAGACCCCGAGACCGGTGAGCAGGTCCTTGTCGATACTTCGGACCCGGTCTTCCGCGAGCGCTACAGCGAGCTCGTTACGGAAGCAGACCGGCGCCTGCACGCGGACTTTGCAAAGAACCGGATCCCGGAGACGGCGCTTTTGACTGACGAACCCTACGACATCCCGTTAAAACGGTTCTTTGGCGGGGTGGCAAAGAGGAGGGCGGGCTATGTCCGGGTTTTATGAGCCGGCCTGGCTGTTTGCCCTCCTCCTCATTCCGGTGCTTGCCGGCGTCTACTGGTACATCACCCGGAAAAAGAAGCAGGAAGCCATCGCTTTCTCCCGGATAGCGTTCGTGAAATCCGCGCTCGGCGATGCACGGAAATCAAAAAGAGCCCATATCCTCTTTATCGTAGCGCTCGCGGTCATCGGTCTTCTGGTCATCGGCCTGGCCGACCCCCACATCCCACTCGAACAGACCAAAGAAGGGACCAACGTCATCCTCGTCCTCGATATTTCGGGGAGCATGCAGGCAAACGATTACCAGCCCACGCGTATCGAGGCGGCAAAGACCGCTGCCGAACAGCTCGTTTCAAGTCTCGACCCGAAGGATTCCGTTGGGGTCGTAACCTTCCAGTCCGGTGCAACCACGGCTGCGTACCTCAGCCAGGACAAGGATCGGGTAAAAGAGAAGATTGGGGCGATCGAGCCGAGCAGCGGGGAGACCGCGATCGGCGACGGCCTTGCGCTCGGGGTAGATATGGCCCAGTCGGTGCCAAACAAGAAAAGCGTGATCATCCTCCTCTCGGATGGCGTCAATAATGCCGGAGTCATCTCCCCGGACGAAGCAGTTGCGCTTGCAAAAACCGCCGGCATCCCGGTCTTTACCGTTGGCCTCGGGACAACGACCCCGACCGTGCTCGGCTATGACTGGATGGGCAACCCCCAGTATGCCCAGCTCGACGAAAAGACGCTCCAGTCGATTGCCGACCAGACCGGCGGGAAGTACTTCAAGTCGGTCGATGAGCGGACGCTCAAGACCGTGTATTCGGGATTAAGCTCCAGCATCGTGCACGAAAAAGAGGATACGAGTATCAGGGACTGGTTCTTTGCCGCTGCCCTTCTCCTCCTCATCATCGAATTCTGGCTCCGGTATGGCAGGGGGCGGATCATCCAATGAAGGCGTGGCATGCAGGACTCTTCCTGCTCCTCTGTGCCCTGCTCGTGGTCCCGGCCGCTCTTGCAGCCGGAATCACGATCACATCCGACAAGACCGATTACTACTTCGCCCTCGGGGATACCGCAGCGATCGCGCTTCCGGTCACCAACACCTACGATCACGATATCGACGGGACGCTCCAGTTCACGACCGTAGAACAGCTCCAGAACACCGGTTCTACCTTAACGAGCACCAAGAACCGGGTCTATACCACCACGGTTCCCTCGGGCAGCTCGTATATCAACATCAGCGCCGGGACCTCGAATGTCCCGGAGTCGATCCAGATCCAGGTCGCCTTCCAGTACACGGACCCCTCGGCAACCCAGGTAACGCTCCCGACCATCACGGTCCACTTCGTGCAGGACCCCGCGCAGTACACGCAGTCGCAGGGTGGAAAGCAGACGAGCACGAGCGGCGCTGCAACCTCGGCCTTCGGGTCCAGCTCGGTCCAGGTCATGCAGCAGTCGGTATCGGTCCAGCAGCAGGCAGGCCGCGATGCATCTCAATCGTCTTCCTCGGCACTCCAGAACAACCAGATGTCGCAGGATACGTCGGCCTTAAAAGAGCAGCTCCAGCGCGAGGCGGCAGAGAAGGAACAGGCAAAGAAGGCATTTGCCCAGGCCCTCGATGCCGACCCGCTTGTCCGACAGGTAAACGAGACCCTTGCGGCTGATGGCTATTCCCGGGCGTCCGTTGACACGACCCCGACATCGGGTTCCGACGGCTCCTTTGCCATGACATACCAGAATGCAGCAGGAGAGCAGGTTACCCTGAACGGTGCCATGACACAGGGCGTCGTACCCTCGGTTCTCGAACAGTCGGCGACTACCCTCAACGTGACCTCTCCGCTTGCAGCAAACACCACGTACCAGTCGTTTGTCCGGACGCTCTCCGACAAGGGCTATACCCGGAATACCACGCTCACGAACGTGACCCTCACCGGGGCAATGGTCAACGTGACCTACCTCACGGACAAAGGGACACCGGGATTTGTCAATGCAACCGTAGAGAACGGGAACGTAACGCAGGTCTCGCTCGGCCTCAATGAAAAAGGCCCGGATTATCTGCTCATCGCGATCATTGCCGTGGTCCTTGTCATTGCAGCGGTCTGTGCGTGGTTGATCTGGCGGCGCCTGAAAGCCAGAAAACCGGTCCTTCCGGCAGTCGTTTCCCCTCTGCGCCCTACGCCGGTCCCGCTCGATTACCGCAAAGAGGCCCTGCGCCTGCTTGCAGAAGCTGAGGCAGCCTACGGCCGCCACGAGTTCCGCGACGCATACGGCCTTGCCGGACGGGCAGCCCGGGTCTTCCTCTCGTACTACCATGGCGACCGGCGCGAACTCACCAATGCCGAGCTCGTATCCGTTCTCGCTGCTTCCCGCCGGCCCGGTGCCGAGGTTATCGGTACGATCCTCGAACGGACAAGCGATGTGGAGTTTGCAAAGGGAATGCCGGACGATACCGAGTTTGCCGCAATAATCAGGCAGATCCGCGAACTTGTAACATAACCGACGCACCAGAAACAGAAGTACTCCCGATTGTGGTGGGGCAGCCCGAAGGCTCCATTTTTATCCGGTACCGGCTTTGCCGGTCAGAAAAAGAGAGAGAGGATCAGTACTGGAATCCCTTGCCCGAGGGTGTTCCCCAGGGGTCCGAGGTGACTTCCTTTACCACGGCAGCAGCAAATGCCTTTGCTGCCTGCGGGCCGTTTGCCGTAATGATCCGTCCGTCTTTTACCACCGGTTCATCGACAACGACAGCCCGTCCTTTCTTCATCTCAAAGACGGCAGTCTGGCTGTTGTATACCGTTGCCTTCTTTCCTTTGAGGATACCAGCGTGGGCGAGCACGACCGGCGCAAGGCAGATCGCAGCAACGACCTTGTCGGTCTCATAAAAGAAACCCGCAAGGCGAACCAGGAGATCGTCGTCCCAGAGATGGATCTGGCTTCCGTTTCCGCCGATAATAATAAGGGCCTCGTAGTTTTTGGGGTCGATCTCATCAAAAGACATAGTGGCGGTCACCTTCGCGCCGAGCATCCCGGTACAGGTGCCCGAACGTGTCGATGCAATATCAAAAGGGATCTGCGCCTGTTTGAGCGCCGCCACCGGTTCTGCCAGTTCTTCGTCCCGGAACTTCTCGGGAGCGACTGCTAGTACGACCTTCATGGTACCCGAATTTTCCTGTAATGATATTTGAGGATTGTCTTTTTCTGGTGAATCCTCCTGCCGCGCATTCCGGGATCTCCTCATTAAGTCTGCGGCGGATAAGAAGAGGGAGGGTGAACTGGAGCGCGTCGCCGTCAAACGAGCGGACTGTATATGCGGTTACTCCCGGACGGCCCCGGGCAGTATCGACAGCCCTCCGGTCACCTCAGGAAAGGGAGAGCAGCGCTGCACAAAAAGAATCCAGCCCGCAACGCTCCATGATCCTGCATTCTCATGCTGACCGTAAAAAACCCGGCGGATGGATCGCGGTACAGTCTGCAAGTGTTTATCCGCGATTCCCGCCAACAGGTAAGGGCGAAAATACCCATGGCGGCCCCCCAGTTCCTTCCGATACCAAAAAATATCCATGCACTTGCCTGCGAGACTATCAACCGTCGGGTAGCCCGGCTCCCGTTCCCCCGCGAGGGGGTGGAGATAACCCCGGAGCTGGTCGCGGTTGCCATGGAGTGCCTCAACGCCGAGGTTCTCCGGACACTTCCCCTTAAGACCCTGGAAAAAGGGGACCGCACAGTACCGGGGCTTGGCGAGTGCCTCTCGGGAAGACTCGGCGGGAACCAGAGCGCAGTAGCTGCCGCGATCGCCGATGTCCTTTCCACCGCCGGCCTTACCGAACCGGCAGAAATGATCGATACAAAAACCCGCACCCAGATGCGGGGGATCCGGCTGATCTCCGCATGGACCTGGCATATCGGATCGGGGGACGTGGGATCTGCCGTAAGCCCGGGAACCTCCGGCGGTGCGGGAGATGCATGGCTTGCCCGGTGCCCGGTCTGCCGGACCGGCATCCTCAACCGGGTTACCGGGAAACGGCTCTTTGGGATCCCCCCGACAGACTATTATCTTGACTGTTCCCACTGCGGCGCCAAGTTTGTGCCGGAGAAAGACCGGTTCCGGCTTGTCTCGATCGCCCATATCTCCGATCCCCGCTGGCGCCAGCACCTGAATTCTGCAAAATCGGCGGACGACTGGGCGGCACTTGCACGCATGGAACAGGAGGGAAAACCCGCCTCGTCTTCCCGTGTGCGGGTCACCGGGTACCGGCTTAAAGCGCCCAGGCCCGAGGCTCCGCCCGTTACGGCCCCGGTGCATCGGCCGGCACGCCCGGCCCGTGAGATAGAAGGTATCCCGGCATCGTTTTCTGCGCTCCGCGACGGGACGCTTGCCGTTCCCGGGGAGACAAAGACCCTGTACTTCCGGCCCGTTGCACTGCAGTTCCTCAAAGGCCTGCGCCATGATCTCTTTACCCAGTCGAAACGGACCGTAAAAGAAGCACTTGGGCAGCCGGCGTTTTCCTCCCTTGTTCAGGAATGCGGGCAGGATCTCTCAAAATACCAGGACAGCCGGCTCGGCCAGGTCATGGCAGACTTCCGGCTGCGGAGCAACATGGTGTACCGGCGTTTCCTGAATGCCTATGGCGAAGAGGATTTTTCCTCGTTCTGCCTGCAGGACGAGGAGACCGGGCATGCACAGGGAATCCTGATGATCTATGCAAAAGGCAGGATCTGCCATATCGAAGGCTGCCATACCGGTTTTTCCGAACTGATCGAGCGGCGATTCGGCGCCCTCATGTCGGATGCCTGTTACCGTGACGGCGATGAAACTGCATGCCGGATAAACAGCATTGTCACTACATGCCGGCCCGCCCCGGTCATCTATATCCACGCGGTTTCCAATGATACCGGGATCGATGCGATGGTTGCCGCCCTGACTGCGCGGTACCTTTCTGCCGATCCTAAACCACGGGAGACATCGGTTGTCCCGTAATTAACAAAAACAGGTAACAGAGCATTTTTCATATCATAAGAAAACATTATACTTATCTACTCTGGGTAGCGGGTAAGGGAGAAGATCTGATGAAAAAGTGTCCGCACTGCGGGATGAATATCCGGGATAATGTCGAGGTCTGCGGATACTGCGGGGGCGAGATCCCGACAGGCACCCCGGCGCGGTCGGCAGCCGGCCGGCCGGCCCAGGCCCCGCAGCGCAATATCCCCCAAAAGCAGGCGCCAAAGCGGGAACAGGAAAAACCCGCCGGTGAACCGGATGGCGAGGAAGAGGAAGATGGCGGACTCTCGCGTGTGCTCCAGTCCGGGGAGCAGATCCTGATTGGTTCATTAAACGTCTCGGTAAAAAAGTTCGCTTTTCATGCCTATCTCACGAACCAGCGGATCTTTTTGATCGACTCCCAGGAAAAGAAGATCCGGGTCACCGCAAAAGACGTTCCCCGCCCCACCATTGCCGACAGCACCATTGAGTATTCCGAAAATTCCGACCCGGTGCTTGTCCTTTCCGTGAAATCGGCCGATGACGAGGATATCAAGACCATGAAACTGGTCTTTACCCAGGACGGTACCGACCGGTCGGCAGAGGTCGAGGACTGGGTTGCGCTCCTGCACGAGGAGACCAGAGGCAAGAAACCGCGCCGGGCAACCCCGCCACCCGCAAGGGAAGAGCCTGCCGAAGAACCTCTTGTTGAAGAGGAGCAGGAAGAGGAACCGGAAGATTTGCCGCCGGTCCGCCCGGCAAAGCCGGCAGTACGCCACGAGGAACTCCGCCCGACCCACAAGCCCCTCAAGGAGCATGAGCGCCAGCCCCCGGTAAAGCGCCTGATGCCGATTGTCCGGGAGCCCGAAGAACCAGAAGTTGTGCCCCAGCACCGGAAGGTGCAGGTGCGGACAGTTGGCGAACAGCAGCAGCACCCGGTACGATCCGATACCCTGCTCATAAAAAAACCGGAGGTACATACCGCAGTCCGTTCGGCCATGAATAACCCGGTCCAGCCAATGCGGCAGACCACCATCCGCCCAATCCGGAGCACCTCTGTCGAGCCAATCCGCCGCCCCATTCCTGAACCGGAGCCTCTCGCCGAGATACCACCGGTCGAGATGCCAACCATCCGCCGGCAGGTTATGCCGCCGGAGGAATCTGCCGAGAACCCGCAGTTCTGTTATAACTGCGGGAAGAAACTCCCGGCAGAGGCAAATTTCTGCCCGGGATGCGGGACGAAACTGGGGCGTGCAAAGGCCGAAACAACGGCAGCCCGGCACGCCAAAACCCTTCCCCGGCCGGCTCCTGCCGCTGCGGCAACGACTGCGCCGCACCTGAAAAAGCTCCCGCGTATCGAGGAAGTCCACGAAGATGACGAGGATGTGGAACCGCCCCGCAGGCCCCCGGTAAAGCGGACCCCTAAGGGGAGCGATATGACGATCCTCCAGAAGTTCCTCCGGCGTTAGAGCCCATCCCCTTAAGGGTTTTTTATTACTCCCGGGAATATTTCTTCCGCATCTCTTGCCTAAGAAGAAATGGTTATATGAATCACCGTCTCTTTTAATAGTACGATTACGGAGTAAACCCGAGGAAATAGTAAATGAAGCGAAATATCCAGATCGAAGCATTAAACCAGATCCCGTTGGAAAAGCAGCAGATCGAACTTGTCGAACGCAAATGCCTTGGGCACCCCGACAGCATTGCTGACGGTATCGCGGAGTCTATCTCCCGGGCCCTCTGCAAGACCTATCTCGATCACTTCGGTGTCGTCCTCCACCACAACACCGACCAGGGCGAGGTCGTTGCGGGCGAGTCCTGCCCGAAGTTCGGCGGCGGCAAGATGATCCGGCCTATCTACATTCTCCTTGACGGCCGGGCCACCAAGCAGTTTGACGGCGTCACCCTCCCCACCGATGCAGTTGCCGTTGAGGCAGCACACGAGTACCTCCACTCGATCCTGCCCGAGCTCAACCTCCAGCGCGATGTCATCATCGACAGCAGGCTCGGAACAGGTTCCACCGATCTTCGGGATGTCTTCAAGCCCAAGACCGGCAAGGTTCCGCGGGCAAACGATACCTCGTTCGGGGTCGGCCATGCCCCGTTCTCCGATGTGGAGACCATTATCCGGAACAGCGCCGGCTATATCGATACCAAACTCCGTAAGAAATACCCGGCAATCGGCCAGGACATCAAGATCATGGGCCTGCGGAACGGCAACACCATCACGCTCACCGTAGCCTGTGCCATTGTCGACAAGTACTGTGCGGACATCAAGGAATACCAGGAATACATGGTCCTCTTAAACGAGGAGATCACCAAAGTCGCAAAGAAGAGCACCTCGCGCAAGGTTATCGTCGAAGTCAACACCGCCGACGATATCAAGAACAAGAGTGTTTTCCTGACGGTCACCGGCACCTCGGCCGAGATGGGCGACGACGGTTCTGTAGGCCGGGGCAACCGCTGCAACGGGCTCATCACCCCCAACCGCCCGATGAGTATGGAAGCCACAAGCGGCAAGAATCCGATCAACCACATCGGTAAGATCTACAACCTCCTCTCCACCCAGATAGCCCAGGAAACGGTCAAAGAAGTCTCCGGTGTCGAAGAGATGTACGTCCGGCTCCTCTCCCAGATAGGTAAGCCGATCGACCAGCCGCTCATGGCAAGCATCCAGGTGCTCCCGAAGAAAGGCACCACCTTAAAGGAGATCAACGGAGAAGTCCTCGAGATCGTTGACAAAAACCTTGCAAATGTAACAAGCATCACGGAGAAGGTAATCCGTGGCGAACTCAAGACCTTCTAACCCCAAAAAAGGCACCAGGAAGAATACTCCTGCACCGGCAGGAGACCCCGCTTCTTTTTCCGGCGTGATCCGGCTTGCGATCCCCAATAAAGGCAGGATTGCAGCGCCGATCACCGACCTCATGGAAAAAAGCGGTCTCCACCTGCAGGACACCGCTGAGCGCAAGCTCATTGCCCGGACGCTCGACCCCCACGTAGAGATCCTCTTTGCCCGGCCCATCGATATCCCCGAGTACGTGGCAACGGGAGCAGCAGATCTCGGGATCACCGGCCACGATATGGTCTGCGAGCGGGAGTCCGATGTCGAAGAGCTTCTCGACCTCCAGTTCGGAAAGGCAAAGCTCGTTCTCGCGGTTCGCGAGGACTCTCCCGTAACGAGCATCAAGCAGCTCAAAGGCGCAAAGATCGCTACAGAGTTTCCCACCATCACGAAAAAATACTTTGCAGAGCGCCACGTGCCGGTGACCATCGTCATTGTGGGCGGGGCCTGCGAGGCCACGCCCCATCTCGGGATTGCCGATGCCATTGTCGATCTTTCGAGCTCGGGAAACACCTTAAAGACCAACCGGCTCCGGGTTATTGACGAAGTTCTTGTCACCTCGACCCACCTGATTGCAAACCGCAGGGCGCTTGCAGCAAAGCGCGACAAGATCGACGAGATCCACCTGGCCCTCGAGAGCGTGATCCGGGCCCGCGGCCAGTGCTACCTGATGATGAACGTCAAACGGGCGGCACTTGAGAAGGTGAAAAGCGTCCTGCCCGGCCTTTCGGGTCCGACCGTGATGGACGTTGCATCCACCGAGGACATGGTGGCGGTCCACGCAGTGGTCAACGAGGAACGCGTCTACACGCTGATCAATGCGTTGAAGCGTGCCGGTGCCCGCGATATCCTCGTGATGTCGATCGAACGGATGATCCGCTAGAGCCATGAGAATCTTTCCTGCCGTGGACATCCTTGGCGGACGGTGCGTCCAGCTCGTGCAGGGGAAGCGCGAGACCGCGACCGCGTACGGCGACCCGCTCTCCTGCGCACGGCGCTGGCTCGACGCCGGTGCCGAAGCGCTCCATGTGGTCAATCTCGACGGGGCATTCGGGGAATCTGCGAAAAATGCCGAACTGATCCGGTCCCTCGTTAAAGAGACCGGTGTCGAGATCGAGCTTGGCGGCGGCATCCGCTCGGTCGGCGATGCCCGCCGCTGGCTCGATACCGGCGTCTCCCGCATTATCCTCTCCACCTTTGCGGTAAAAGAGCCGGAGAGCATCCAGACGCTTTCGCATGAGTTCGGGAGCGACCGGGTGATGGCCGGCGTCGATGCTAAGGGGGGGCAGGTGGCGATTCACGGCTGGCAGGAGGCTGCCGGCGATTATATCGGCTGGGCGCAGAGGTTCGAGACCCTCGGCGCCGGGTACCTTCTCTATACGAACGTGGATGTCGAAGGGCTCCAGAACGGAATTGCCGCCGGCCCGGTAAAAAAACTCATCGGGAGTGTTAAAATCCCGGTGGTGGTTGCCGGCGGGGTCTCGGCCCGAACGGACGTAGCAGCCCTGAGGGATGCAGGGGCGTACGGGGCGGTGCTCGGATCGGCGCTGTACAGCGGAAAGATTAACCTTTCAGAGGCACTAGAGGAATCTCGATGAGAAAAGTTACCATTTCGCGGGAGACAAAAGAGACCGCGATCACCCTCACCTTTAACCCAGACGGGACCGGGAAGGTCTCGGTCGAGACCGGCATCCCGTTCTTCGACCACATGCTCACCGGCATGGCAAAACACGGCGGCTTTGATCTTTCCTGCACGGCAAAGGGCGACCTTTCCGTGGACTGCCACCATACGATCGAGGACGTGGGGATCGTGATTGGCGAGGCGGTCAAAAAGGCAATCGGCGACGGGAAGGGTATCACGCGCTTTGGCCACGCCATCATCCCCATGGACGAGTCTCTTGCGCAGGCGGCCCTCGACTGCGGCGGCCGGGGGTATCTCGTCTATACCGGGACGTTCGGGAATAAGACGCTCGGGAATATCCCCTCCGATCTTTTCGAGCATTTCTTCTACTCCCTCTGCATGCACGCCGGGATCACGGCGCATATCACGTTTGCCGGGAAGAACGACCACCACCAGTGCGAGGCGGCCTTCAAGGCGTTCGGGATTGCGCTCGGTAATGCCTTAAGAAAATCCGGCAGGTCAAAGGGCGTCCCGAGCACAAAGGGGACGTTTTAGGCCCGCCGTTCTATTTTTGACGGTTTCCAGGTGATTGATACGGGTGTCTTCCGGTACGACAGTAAATATGCGGCGCCGACAAAGGAGCAGCGCGAACGGTACATGAAAGGGGAGTACGAGGAGCACTGCATCGGGCCGGAGAACGAGATCATGGTGATCGTGTACGACGAAGCAGCGTATCTCAAGGATGAAACGGACGGCTCCCGGATCCTCTTTACCGGGGCAAAGGACAAGGGAAAAGTGTACGACGAGATCTCGAGAATCCTGTCTGAGCATGCTGCAAAAGAGAATAGCAGCAGCGAATTTGTGACCGGGCGCGGGATCGATTGACGTTCCCCGGTTTTACTTTCCCTTTTTCATCACGTTTTTTTGTTTTTAGATAATCTCCTGCAAACGGAGACGGGCATTGATCCCGGAATATCCGTAAGAGAAGAAAAAGAGGATTTAGTTGGACTTGGACGCAAGGTCCACGTCTTCCTTCTTGATGGTCTTCCTGCCTGCGTGCTCTGCGAGCTTGTTGGCTTCCTTGGTGAGCTGGGCAATGTACTTCTCTGCCTTGATCACAAGTGCCTCGGCTGCATCGCTTCCTACTCTTTCGGCTCCGTTCTTCTTTGCAATCCGTACAACAGCGGCGATTGGTAAATCTGCCATTTTACATACCTCAAAAAGAAAGTCTCCTGTCACCTATAAAAACTTTCTGTGAAAATACCGCATATTGCGCACCAAAACGATTTTGGAAGCCATGCAGAAGCGTATAGGGAAAACGCGCTTTGGAATTGCGCAGAATATTTTTTAACCCGTTATATCAGGTTGTTCTGAAAAAAGAGGCCCGTAAACGGGCGAAAATTTATTCCAACAATGCTGCTGCGAGCAATAGCGCATTGGCGTAATCCGGTTGGGCGCGCGAGGTATCCACAAATATTCTATCGATATTTACGACCGGCGCCCCATGTCCGTGCCCGGCTCCCAGAAAGGCGAGCGTCCGGAAGACCAGGTTCCCGGAGATCCCGTCGGGTGCGATGATAAGCCCGCAGCTCTGTACCGCATCTTCGATCAGGATCTCGCAGTGCACGGCATTTCCCAGTTTTGAGACAAGTTCTGCGTCTGCCATGCTCCGGTCCACAACCGGGTGGCGCCCGATATCGCCCAGCCGTCCGCCCGAGAGTATCCCCACCTTGTCCGGAAGGCCGAATTTCTTTGCAATCGCCCGGCCTTTTGCGATAAGGTCGAGTTTGTCAGCCACGGTCCATCCCTCGTCGATCCCAACCGGGGCAAAGAGGAACTTTTTTCCCCCCGCAGTCTCCAGAAGGGCAATGCGTTCGAGGTGGTCGACCCCGGCGCTGCGTTTTAATGCCGCAAGGGTCGCGTTTGCGGGGAGCGTTCCCCGGATCGCGGCGCCAATGCTGCCGTCCATGAGATCGGAAACGAGCGCTTTTTCCGGCGCGGGACTCTCGCGGAGGGTAACCCCGGGGTGACCGGGCGGTACCCGTACCGTCCCGGGCCGGCAATAGCAGGCAATGTCACAGGGCAGATTGACCCGGCAGGCACTCGCGATCACCCGATCTGCGTCCTCTGCTGCTCCGATCCCTATCGTTACCATCATGCCTCATCGCGTGCAAGGCAGGTGATCCCGTTTGCAATAAAATCGAAGACCTCTGCCTCGTTCCCGTCGTATTTGATACGGAGCCGGCGCGTGGCATCGACCGTGCCGATCTCCCGTGCGGTCATACCGACGGCCGCAAAGCGCCGGATGAGTTCGTCCACGTGTTCCTGTTTTGCGGTCAGCACAAAACCCATGCCGGGGTACATCTTCACCCACTGCTCGAATGTCATATGGTTTGCCGCAAGGTCCGGCTTTGGCACCTTGCCGAGGTCGAGTTCCGCGCCTTTCCCGCTCACTTCCAGCAGCATCCCGATCGTCCCGATAAGACCCGGGTTGCTGATATCTTTTCCCGAGGTAACCAGGTGGTCGCGTCCGATCTCCTCAAGGAGTGCAATCTGTGCCCGTACATGGGCGGCGGACTTCATGGTGACCGAGTCCCAGTTTAAGGAGCACGACGGGTGGACCCTGCCGGCAAGATCGAACGTGGCAATAATCCGGTCTCCCTCCTCTGCCTTGTTCGAGTAGATAATCCCGTCGAGCTTTGCCGAGCCGAGAATCGCGACATCGATCACGCTGTAGGGTGCGTCGGGGTGGAGGTGTCCTCCCACAATCGGTACGCCGAACTGGGCGGAGGCATCGTGCATGCCTTTTACCACCTGCTCGTGGGTGTGGGTGTTCTTTGGCATCGAGAAGATGTCCACCATGGCAATCGGTTTCCCGCCCATGGCGGCAATGTCGTGGACATTCACGAGTACCGAGCAGTAGCCGGCCCAGTACGGGTCGGCCTCCATGAGCCGGCTCCAGATGCCGTCTGCTGCAAGGAGGAGCGCTTCCCCGTTATGCTCGATGACCGCTGCATCCTCGCCAAACGAGGCGACAACATGCGGCGCATCGATCTTTAACGCCTTTACCATCTCGCCGATGGCATGTTTCCTCTTTACCCCCTCGTACTCCCTGACCACCTGCGCGATCTTTGTCGTGGAACAGTCTGAAACCACCGTAGTCACCCGGTATATATGAAAAAACAAATTCTTGTACGCTATGTGTGGGCTCATCAGAGATAATTTATTTGATGCAAGGTCGACCTCTCATGCATGGAATGGGCAGAGAAGTACCGTCCCGAACATCTCGCGGATATCGTCGGCAACTCAACCGCGGTCCGCCAGATGGCCGAATGGGCAAAGACCTGGACGTTCCGGTCAAAGCCCCTGCTTCTCTACGGCAAGCCGGGGATCGGGAAGACCACCTCTGCCCATGCGCTCGCACGGGACATGGGCTGGGAAGTGATCGAGCTCAATGCGAGCGACCAGCGGACGGCAGGCGTGATCGAGCGGATTGCCGGCGCCGGGAGTACGACCGCGAGCCTGACCGGATCCTCGCGGAAACTCATCGTAATGGACGAGGCGGACAACCTCCAGGGCACTGCCGACCGGGGCGGGGCGAAGGCGATCATCGAGTGCATCAAAAACGCCCGCCAGCCCATGATCCTTATCGCAAACGACCTGTACGGCCTCTCCGCCGAACTCCGGCTCCGCTGCGAGCCGGTCCAGTTCAAGGCAATCCCCGCCCGGTCGATAGCACCCCGGCTCAAGTACATCTGCGCTGCGGAGAAGATTGCCTGTTCCGAAGGGGCAATCCACGGGATTGCCGAGAGCGCCGCAGGAGACGTCCGGGCTGCGGTGAACATGCTCTATGCCTCGGCCATCGGCCGGGACTCCCTTGGCGACGAACAGGTGCATACCTCGCAAAAGGACGAGCGGGTATCGATCTTTACCCTGGTCTCCGCGATCTTTTCAAAGACTTCCGACGAAGAGCTCCTCCGGCTCTCCTATGATGTGGACGATACGCCGGAGAATATCGAGCAGTGGGTGGAGGGAAACGTGCATTTCATTCCTGACGCTCCTTCAGTGGCAAAAGCCTACCGTTCGCTTTCACGGGCCGACGAGTACATCGGGTACACCTACCGGCGCCAGTATCATACGCTCTGGCGGTACGCAACTGCCCTCATGCTCCTCGGTGTTGCCGATGCTGCCGGGGGCAGGGGCATCCATGCCCGGATCATGCCGCCCGAACGCTGGCAGAAGATGTCCACGGCGAAGCGACAGAAGGCGATCCGGTACAGCGTGCTCTCGCGCCTTGCCTCAACCATGCAGCTCCCGCAGGACACGCTCCGGGAGAAATATCTTGAAACGGTCTCGCTCCTCGTGGAGCACGACCCGGGAACCTATGCGCAGGAACTCATGCTTGATGCAGACGGGCTTAATTTCTTCTTAAACGATCGGGCCCGGGCCCAGGAGATCATCCGGGGTCTTGCAAAAAAAGAGCGGGATAGTGAGGCCGAACAAAAAAAGAAGGCAAAAAAAATAAAACCCGCGGAGAAGGCCGATCCCCCGGCAGCCGCCGAAGTTCCCCCGGTTCCCGTAAAAGAACCGGAACCACCGGCTCCCGAACCAATACCCACACCCGAAACGGAAGAGGAGAACGCCCCAAAGAAGCAGCCGCCCACCCAGTCCACGCTCTTTGACGGGTTTTAGGTGCGCCTGCGGTAATAATGGAGCGGCACGCCGCAATCCACGATCTCTCCCCCATTACCATACCCCTCGAACCCGAGGTGGTAGACCACCAGGTCGCAGTCGATCTGTTCTGCAAGCGCAATGAGCGGGGGGATCATCTCTTCTGCCGGCCGTATCGCATAGATCACATCGGCACCGGCATACCGGGTGAGATCGGGCGAGAAGATATCGTCCCGGGCAAATGAAATCCCTTCCGGCAGGGCACACGGGTGGATATCGACTGCCCGGACCGGGATCCCGGCGTTGTGGATCCGCAGTGCGGCATCCGGGTTGTTCCCGATCCCCGCCTCGACGGGATTTTTATACCGTCCCGCAATGTAGGTACCGACGCAATGCTCAATATGTTTAAACCCGGCCATCCAATAGTATAGAGCGATGCGGCTCCATATTTTTTGGGATCAGCTTGCTCCCGAAGGCCTGCAGCTGCCGGTCGGGAGGATGATCGCGTCGGTAACCGGGATTCCCGCGGTTGTCGTGGAGAACCCGGTCCGTATCATGGGCTTTGTGAATGCGAGGAAACAGATCGACGCCCAGGTGCAGCTCGATCACCTTGCCGCTTACAAACACCAGCACCGGATGGACGAACCGGTCCTTCTCGTGGTCAGCCAGGACCTTTTTAACCCCGGCCATTCCTCCCTCTTCGGCCTTGCACGGGAGCAGGCCGGGGCCGCAGTAGTCTCGACGGCCCGGCTCGCAAACGAGTTCTACGGGCTTCCCCCAAACGACGATGCCCTGTTCGACAGGCTGGTGACCGAGGGGGCCCACGAGGTCGGCCACCTGCTGGGCCTTGCCCACTGCAAAAACCACGAGTGCATCATGTTCTGCCCGGACACGCTCGACGAACTCGACGGCAAGAAGAAGGGATTTTGCGAGGCCTGCCAGAAAGAGCTCGATGCCCGACAGCAGTGCCGGATCGACCAGATCTAAAACACCCGTTTTTGATTTTTATACCACGAGAAAACGGCGGGCCAGCAGCGCCATAAAGCCCCCAGGTCCGGTTTTGTTTTGCCGGCGGGAAGCTTGTCGGGGCAGACGCAAGCACCCATGATGCGCAGGCCCGGTTAAAAAAAGGGGATTTATTCTTTTACCGGGAGGATTTCGATCTCCATCCGGCTGATCTTCTCGTAGATCTTCTTTTCCTTAACAATCGGCCAGAGCTGATAGAGGAGTACCGTGATCGGTTCCCACATCGCAGCCCACCCGATAATCAGGAGCGCGTCGGAAAGCAGCTGGGCGAGAAACTGATTGTGGAGGGCTCCCGCGAACTGTCGGGCGATCATGGCGATCACCATGAATGACAGGCCGACAAGCAGAGCCCATCGCCCGAACCGGAACCGGGCCCGTAACTTTCTGTCGGTTGCAAGTGCCCGGTAGGCGAAGTGCGTGTGGATTGCCGGGATGATCTTCTGTGCCTCGGTACAGTCGCTCTTCCCGGCAGGGAGATAGATGAGAATACCAAACTGTGTCTTTGCCGGAAAATCCTTTACCGTATCGACGATATACTGCTCGGCCGAGGTATCAATCTCCTTCTCGTAGAACGGGGACGGGTCAAATGAATTGAAGAGCTGGGGGATCGAGCTGAGCTTGATCTCGATCATGACCTTCCCGTTCTTCCTGTGGTACATCGATTCGATGTCATGTACCGGTTCGGTTTCAGGAAGCATTGTGCCACTGTAGGGCGGGAAGGCCAATAAACCTCACGAACCAGACACTAAAAAAAAGAGATTGGGGAGTGGCCGGAAGCCTTACTCCTTGTCCTTGACGTATACGATGCCGTCAGGCTCGCTGTAATCGGTCTTGACAACGATCGTGTTCGAGATCCGGTTGAAGACCCTGAGCTTGGTGCCGGGCATAGCGAGCCACCCGATCAGGCAGTCGAGGACGAGTACCGGGATGAACGCTTTCCCGAGGCTCTCGATCGCAGCCGTGGTCCAGTGGATCTTCGAACCGTCGCGGTTGACAACGCGGATGTTTAAGACCATCTTCCCGATGGACTGGCCCTTGTAGCTCTCACAGATGGTCCAGTATAACAGGAAGATCAGGATATCGATGCCGTAATCGAAGACTCCCAGGTGCCAGACATCCCAGAGGGCGTGCATCTTCCAGTTGAGAGGTGCGAGGATGCCGCTGACGATATTCAGGAACAGGATAATCAGGATAATGTCGATAAGCCATGCCCAGAACCGGGTCGACCACTTTGCAAGGTAGAGGGTCTTTCCCCGCGAGATTGCGGGCATGTCCGGTGCCGGAACCTTTTCTGGTTCCGCGGCCGGGGCCGGAGAGGGTTCGGTGGCCGGAGCCGGAATTTCGTCTGCCATAACAGTATACCCGTATGCTTTGCGAGTGAATGAAGGTTGCGAACCGGCAGGTCAGCCTTGTACCTTTGAATTCACTCCCGCCCGGGACAAACCCTTTTATCCCGAGAATAAAATACCGATACCATATCAGGCCGGACGTGCACCTATGACAGAATCGGTCATTACAGAGTATGACGGCAAAGACCGCGACCGGGTGGCCCGGATCTACCGGTACGGGCCGGGCGGGGTCCAGGTCTACGACAGCCACGACAGGCTCCGCAGGATGTACAAATTCTCACCGGGCGAGAATATGATGACGGAGAACGACCCCAAGGCGCCGGCGAAAGTGCTGCGCCGGTTCGTCTTTGACGATTACGGGATGCTCGAAGAGACCTTCTCGTTCGGGANCCCGCCGCGGACCTACCGGTACGAGAACGGCGGGCAGCAGATCGTGATGCGGGAAGGGGGAGACTACGGGGCGGTCGGGAAGACCTACTCGTTCGAAGGATCGGGCGTGGCAGTGACATCATTTGGCCGCGACGGGAGCATCGAACGGGTTTATGTCTTCGAGCCGGGCGGGAGTGCGATCACCATCCGCACCGGCGGCTGGTACGGCGAGGTGGAGCGGACGCTGGTGTTCGACCGGATCGATCCTGTAGTTTTCCGGGCGCCGGACTCCTTTTTACAGTTCCTTTCCTTTACCGAGAAGAGCCAGCGCGAGATCGACGAGGCGATTGACGAAGAGGTTGCAAAGATCCGGGCAGGTTCCGGGGGCAACCGGTATGCCTACACCGGTCCCCGGAATACGGAGGGGAGCGGTAATGCCGAACCTGCCCGCGTTGTTGGCCGGAGGGGGCCGGCGCGGGACGACGATTCCGGTATCGATTTCATTACCGATGCAGATACCCCGCGGGATGTCCCGAGGGGTCCACCGGGTTCGCGCGACGGGGGTGCCGGGATCCCCTTCGAGGAGCGCTGGCAGAGCGCGACAAACGGCAGGGAGGGCGTGTCCTCCGGACGGAGCACCAGCATCCCTCTCGATGAACGGTTCCGGAGTTCGCGCGAGGAGGATCGGACGCTCTCCCGGGGGAGGAGCGCAAACATCCCCCTGGACGAGCGGTTCCAGAGTTCGCGGGACGAGGACCGGACACTGAACCGGGGAAGGAGTGCCGATATCCCGCTCGAAGAACGGTTCCGGAGCAGCGAAGATGACAAGGACGAGCTCACTCCCGGCCGGAGCACGCAGATCTCCTACGAAGAGAGAAAGGCCGGGCGAAGGTTGCCGTAGGCCGGGGGACATCCCTTTTTTCCCGGCACCATCCTGTTTTAGCAGAATTCCCAGCGGAAACCGTCACCTTTCCGCGTGACATAGCCTGCTGAGGTTCCGGCAAAATGCGAACTGCAGTACAGGGCATGCCGGTCCGCGAGATATTCCAGTGCCCGTCTTCGGGAGGCGCGGGCCTTTTCTGCATCTTCGCAGTATACGGAGTTCCATTCGGGCCGGTATACCTGGATCGGGTGGTGCATGATATCTCCCCCAAAGAGCGCCGCCTCTTTGCAGGACTCAAAAACAACCGCCATCTGGCCGGGAGTGTGTCCCGGTACGGGTATGAAGGAAATTCCCGGGAGGAACTCGCTCCCGTCGGGAACAACGAGCTCTGCCTGTCCCGCCTGAACCACCGGGAGGATGCTGTCCTCGTAGATGACAAACTTGACACGGGCATTTTCCGGATAGTTCTCCGGGTTGGAATTCCACTCCAGCTCTGCCTTTGGGAACACATAGGTAGCATTTGGGAAAGAGGGGATCCACGCATCCCCCCGGCGGCGGGTGTTCCACCCGACATGGTCGATGTGGATATGGGTCAGGATCACGTAGTCCACCATCTCCGGGGTTACGCCCGCGGCCCGGAGCCGTTCAAGGAAGGGGGTGTTTAACCGGTGGAACCGGGGGGACCAGACACGTTCCTTGTCGTTTCCCGCGGCGGTGTCGATAAGGATCGTATGCTCTTTTGTCCTGATCAGCCAGGAATGGATACTCTGGATAAGGTGCGTCCGCACCGGATCCATGTTTTCCGGGACCAGCCAGTCAGCGTGTTCGCTAAGAAACAAAGGATCCCAGTCGGGATAGAGATAGTCGGGCGTGTTTGCATCGAGGATCAGTTCCGGTATTTTCGTGATGGTGGCATTGCCCACATGATAGGTCCGTTCCATGATGGTTTCACATATGCTGCCCGTGACAGGTTTTGAGGGCGTTTTCCTTTACCGATCATGGTCCTTATAGTATCAAAAGATGAGCAGTTTGCACAATCGTATATACTATCCTGCAGGATAGTTGTGGTATGCCAGAGCCACCGCCGGCCAGGAAATGCCCGATCCAGGTCTCGCTCTCTGTTATCGGGGGAAAGTGGAAACCGATCATCCTCTGGTTCATTAAAGACGAACCGGTCAGGTTTTCCCACCTCCAGAAGAAGATCCCGGGGATCACCCCGATGATGCTCGCAAAACAGCTCAAAGAGCTTGTGGCCGACGGGATGATCGTGCGGACGATCTATCCCGAAGTTCCCCCACGGGTCGATTACGCCATTACGGATGACGGCCGCTCGGTCCTTCCCGTTCTTGTGGCGCTCAATGACTGGGGTAACGAGTACCAGAAACGGAAATTCGGGTGCTGGAGCCAGAAGTGCGCGGACACATTCCGGACCGATGACGGAAAAAAACAGGAATGAATCCGGATCATTTTTTACGATAGAAGAAGTATCCCCCGTTAAACGACCGGTTAAGAGAACCTGCCGGGGTATTCATTACGATAAGATTACGGTCTTTTTCCACTTCAGGAAGGCTCAGGGAAAGGGGATTCAGATCGATAGGATAGCTGATTTTTTCCCGGAGTTGTGATTGTTCGATCAATATCAAAAACATTGTTTCCAGATCCAAAAACCGTTCCTGCGGATTCCCACCTTTCCTGATACAGAAGTCAGCCCCGCTGCTGTACGCCCGCTCATACACAGCCCCGGAAAAATCACTGGAAAAAAGGATAAATGGAATTTCACCCAGTTCGGCCCTCACCTGTTCGAGCAGGAGAATCCCGTTCATGGGGCTCATACCATAATCCGATAGGATCCCGTCATACCGCCGGCACCTGAGCTTTTCTAGTGCCTGAACCCCCGACAGTGCCGTATCGACCGCGAGCATCCCCGACATTTCGAGAAACAGTTTTCCCATATGCAGGAGTGCCTCGCTGTCATCGACAAAAAGAATGGTGTAAGTCATGCCGCATCCTGCCAGTCATTCTGCTTTGTGTTCGGGAAACACTCCTGACTTTACATTATGGGCCCGCGGCAGCCCCTTTTTGCAGGGGAAGATAAAATGCTACACAGATTGCAATTACCGTCAGGCCCGACAGTCCCCAGAATGTTACTGCGTACGCATTGGTTACCGCCGCGATCCCTGAGGATCCATAGCCCTGAAGCTCCTGCTGGAGGATGACGGCAATTGCGGCAGAACCAAAAGCCCCGCCAATAAGCTGGAAGATGCGTGTCGCACTGCTTGCATGAGATATTTGATCGCCGGCAAGGCCACGGTAGGCAGCCACCATGACCGGGATGAGTCCTCCCCCCATACCGATTCCCACAACAAACAACAATACGGCAACGATAACCGGGCTTGCTGATGGCCCGATAAAGGAGAAGGGCACTATCCCAATAAGGGTGACAACAAGGCCGGCCTGGATAAGCACCCTGGCGTCTACATGATCCGTGAGGTTCCCGATCCAGCTTCGGGTCAGGAGCATCCCGAGCCCTTCCGGGATCAGCCAGAGCCCGGTAAACAGAACATCTGCTCCCCGGACCTGCTGGAAATACAGGGGCAGAAGAAGCAGGGATCCGGCCGAGATGGCACCAATCAGGAAAAGCAGGATACACGATGCGGAAAAATAACGCGAAGCAAACAGGCGGAGATCGATAACGGGCATTTTTTTTGTGGCAGATTTTTTTACTGAGGAAGAATGGAAGATAAAAATGCCCGCCAGGAGCAGGCCAATGGCAAGGGGAATACCTGCCCTCCAAAAAGATGACTGCACAGAGGATCCTGCCTGCGAGATAGCGTACACAAGAAGCGCCAGCGCCGGGGATAAAAGCATGAGGCCAGCAATATCAAGATCCTGGCTGGTGCCTGGTACTTCATTCTCCGGCAACTCTCGCCATGCAAGTACGATTGCTGCAATGCAGATCGGGATATTGATATAAAAGATCCAGTGCCAGCCTAAGGCCTGGACAATAATTCCCCCAAGGACCGGCCCGAAAATAGGAGCAAAAAGTGCCGGCAGGCTCATAACCGACATAACCTGGCCAAGACTGTGTCCCCCGGCGGCCTGTACAGCCAAGGTTGTGAGGATGGGAAAGATCAGCCCGGCCCCGATGCCCTGGAGGATGCGGAAAAGGATCAGGCTGGTGGTGTCCCAGGATATTCCTGACAGGATCGAACCCGCCAGGAATACCGCAAGCGAGACCAGCCACATCCGCTTGCCGCCAAAACGGTTAACTGCCCAACCGGACACCGGGACCGTCATACTCATAGCGAGCAGATACCCGGTAATAACCCATTGAATAGCCGAAACGGTCGTATGCAGATCGGCGGTCAGCGTGTGGACTGCCACGTTGACCATCGTTGTATCCAACAATGCGGCAAGACCGCCAATCAGGAGGATCATCTCAATTTTTAATAATGCCGGTTCGATCTTGCCATTGGAATTTGTCGGGGTTTTCACCGGGTCAGTAATCATAAGAATTCTTCCGCTCACGGATTTTAAGAAACGCTAAGTATCTTATGTAAGAAACGTTAAGTTCCTTAAATATAAATATGTTCCCGGAAGAAACAGGAATATACAAACGGTCCGGGAACGGCAGAACCCATTTGCCGGGAGAAAGATTATCCCCATGAGCGAGGAGAAAAAGAATCGGATTTTACCAGCGCACCGCGTGGTTGGTGATCCAGGATCCCAAAAGGGAACGCGGCGCCGGGGAGAAATTCTCGAAGATGCGATCCTTCTGGCCGCATGGGAGGAACTCTCCGAAACCGGTTACACTCACCTGACCATGGAAGGGGTTGCCGCCCGGGCAAAAACAAACAAGGCGGTTGTGTACCGCCGCTGGCCCAACAAAAGCAGGCTTGTTATTGCCGCATTGAAAAAATACCTGCCCATTACCAAGGGGGAGGTACCGGATACGGGAAATCTCCGTACGGATGTCCTTGTTTTGCTCAGGAACGTAACACAACCCCTCCAGGCAATCGGGGCTGAAACCCTCCATGGGCTGCTGGCGGATCTTCTCGACAAGGAGAGAATTTCATCGCTCCCGAGGATGTTGCGCTCCGGCGGGAACGAAAAAGTCACGGTTGCCATGAGAAAAATTCTCGAACATGCCCAAAAACGAGGGGAAGTCTCTCTTGCATCGATCAATCCGCGTATTATTTCCCTGCCCATGGATCTGATACGCTATGAAATTCTTATCCGTCAGGAGCCGGTATCGGATACCACCCTCAATGAAATTGTGGATGATATTTTCCTGCCGCTTATCACTGCAAAAAGATAATGGAGGACCGGATAAATCGTAGGGATTGTATCCGGTGTACTTCCCCTTCACCCCGCACACGCGACAACGGGGATACGCCGAAAAAAACAGTTGATAAAAAGGAGTTAGTGCTCGTCGCACCGGAGCACGCCGCCGTGCCCGATGTCTTCGAGGCTGTGCTCGTCGATCATGATCGTGACGAGACCCGGGTCGATCTTGAGGGTCGAGACGAGCGTGTTCGTGAACTCTTTTACGATCTTTCGTTTCTGTTCGGTTGTCCAGCCTTTGCGCATCTTGAGAATGACGACGGGCATGATAGTACCTTGAAGTACGATATGTGAACGGATGATATTTACTTTCTTTTGAGTCTAATCCGGCTGCAAAATAAGGCCAGTACCCCATTTTTACGCGCACGGATCTTCAATAATTGCGCTCCGATCGCTGTGCAACCCAATATAATCTGCCGGTTTTCCTCTTCCGGAATTTATTCAGCCAGACCCATCACCTTTGCATAACCATGCTGTTTTGTCAACAGTGCCCAAAAACCGGGAAGCAGCGATATGCATTCCCGGCCATGACACACCGGCCGGGTGCCGGGGAGAGCAAAGGGGACAGGTTGGGGGAGCAATCGTAAAGGTACATTTTTGTACCTGGAGAAAACGCGAGAATAATCCCCGGATTGGCCTAAAAATCCTGAACGGGTTCCCGTTTTCCAAAAAAAGCGGTTCATAATCAACGCACATTATCTTCCCGCACCAATGTTCCGGATGTCAAAGGGGCCTCTTGTGACACCAGTAAATGGAGGTAAAAAAATGAGTGAAGAATCCAGACATGAACCGGAAGGAAAAACACCCGGCCCCTCCGGGCCCGGTGCGGGAACCGGCCCGTTATCACCGGCAGCAGGGGAACACCGGGTGGTGCCCAAAAAAACCGCACCGCCACACCTTGTCGAACGGGCCACGGCGCTCCGGGGCCAGGGTATCGGGCGGCCGCTGCCTCCAAAGAGCGCAGTCCGGCGCCAGACCCTGGGGGATATCTATGGGAGGGACCCCGAGGTTCCGTATGTGAAGTTCGAGGCATCACTTCGCGATCTGGTCTGCTCCCTCATGGAGCGGCAGGACCGGATGAACGAGGAGATCTTTTACCGGGTAAACGATCTCGGCAGCAGGCTCGACGATATTGAAGACCGCATTCAGGACAGCGGGAGCGAACGATGACCCGGGGACGGCGCCCGACAAAGGCGCTCACGGAAGCAGTAGGGATTGCCTGCCGGCGCGGCAGCGTGGAGAATGTTGCCGGCCGGAGGGGCCGGGCCTTCGATTTCATCATTATCGAGCCGTTCCGGGTTGTCTTTGTAAAGGTGAAGCGATCGCGGACATCATTCACCTTCCCCCAGGATGCCCTTGCCAAATACGGGCGGGAGATTGCATGCCTCCACCGCGTTGCCCTGACCCGGGTGACGGCCCGGGAGTTCTGGGTCCGGTCGCCGGCCGGGGAGTGGCAGCATTTTCTCATCCGGCACGATTCGGTGATCGAAGTCCATGCAGACGGGACGTATATCCCCCGCGAAGTGCTCCCGCTGGAAGCAGGAAGCCCGGCGGAAAGTACGGCAGACGGGGAATAATTCCTTTTTTTTGCACCAGAGAACTCCCTTTTTTATGTCGCCCCCCCTTACGCCAGCCCTGCCCCCGTTGGGGGCGGGGGCGTATGCGATGCCTCGGTATTACCTGCACCGAAGAATGCTCTGAATGCAGGTAATACTGCATCATCGCTAACCGGGGGACGCCCACGCGGCGGGGGCGATAGCCCCCGGGAGCGTCTTTGTGGGAGTATCAGTTTAAAGAGGGTAAAAATTGGGTATACTATCCAGCACCCCAAAAAAGGGTATCCCAAAAAGCCAAATCCGGGCCCGCATTGGGCTCCGTTTCCCTTTTTTTGATCCATTTTTGCACAAAACCCGTGCAGTTTTACACACTTTTTCCGGAAACACAATATACATGCGATTCCGGCCAAACCGGGCTTATCCTGCGGCCCTGTACAACCCTAATGTACGCTTTTGCGAGGCAAAAATCAAGGGAGGGTGGGGTGCAGGAGGGGGGCGGGAAAAGGAGGGGCAGTTATGCGACATCCGCCGCTTCGACTTCGGAGATCTCGCGGTTGAGTTACGGGGATTTCCGGTGAAGTTCTTCACGCTGGACTTCGAGAACAAGTTCTCTTGCTTCTTTGGTAGTGGCGAACGCTTCTTCCTGGGACTTACCCTAGATCTCAAAGTTGCTTATAGCGGAAAACGAGGTCCACATGTTCTACCCAGAACAATATAGTCATTAAAAATCATTTTATTCGATTTGTAGATTTGAGAATTAGATAAATAATATTGAACATTCTAAAGAAGAGATAATCCACTTGATAATCCGACACAATCGAAATTTTATCTATTTCGTGATGCCGAATCCGAAATTGATTTCCAATTTCTGTAAGCTCATGTGCATCGGTATCAAGGCGTTTATTGAAATTTGTTTCAGGAGCTGTTTTGTCTAGAAGTGTTTTAATTGAAGATTGTTTGTCACAAGACACTATTGTTTTCAACCGTTCCCAAGCATCCCATAGTTTTTCCAAAGAATCTTTTCGGGTATGAGGATCGGAATTGAGAAATTTCGTGCGAGCCGTGTTAAGTAAAATGTCAAGATCGACATCACCCGTATTAAATTCCGTTTGTAGTAGCGGTTGTCGAAACTCCTCAGGAACCAAACGTATTATTTTTCCTTCGCCAGATAACTCATAAATAGATCCATTCCGTCGAAAAATTATATTAATATCCTCCCTGAACGCTAATTGACCCTTCTCTCTTTGAGAACAATCCGAATATTCCTCATAATGATCTTTAGTAGGACGTAGCACATTTTTATAAGAAAATTCAATTAAATCGAGAATGTCTGATCTCGAAGGTTTATTGGATGAACTCAGGGACCAAGACAAAGTTGGAATTTCAGCTGAAAGGGAATTCTCGAAAAGCTCATTATTACCATGATCGGTTCCAGATAATGCATTTTCAAGATACCACTTGAGAATAACTGTGTGTATGCCTTTCCAAACGGGTAGAGAAATCTCCTCAATAACGCGTGGACGTGGCCCGTTTTCCCGTTCGCTAAAATATTCATGCGGCATGAACGTACCCATCACATATTTTCCTTTACATTATTCTTTCTGCAAGAATAATATTCCTTTATAATCTGACGAATAAGGAGATATAATGTTGACTTTACTACAACCCAATCTTGATTGTTAATACGGTCGGTATTATAGAGAGGGAATTGTCTGGTGATGATACCCCTCCTTCACTTTCATACCACGAACTGAACCGCTTTAAATGCCGGGTGTCAAAATCCTGAGCACACCAGCATGAAGAATCTCACCATCAAAGGTGCATGCCAGCACAACCTGAAAAATATCAATGTGGAGATCCCGCGTGACAAGCTTGTTGTGATCACCGGGGTCTCGGGGTTCGGCAAATCCACGCTCGCGTTCGATACGCTCTATGCCGAAGGCCTGCGCCGGTATTGGACAAAGTCGGGCCGCAAGCGGCGGGACGGGGCCAGGCTAGTGGGATTTGGGCGGACCCGGAACCGGTTTAGTACCGGACCCGTCGTCATGCTGCGGTCTGTTCTGCCCGGGCTTTCAGCGCGTTGTTCATTTCCTCAAAACCGCGTTGGGTATCGGTATCGAGCATCCGTGCCAGCAGGGGGACAAGCAGGCCCGTGAAGATCTCCCGCTGGGTAAAACGAACCCGGCCTGTTCCCAGCGGTTCGATAGTAAAGATATGTTCGCCGTCAAAAAGGCCGGGTACGAAGAGATGACCAATCCACCGAAGCTCCCGGTCAGTCTCTACCTTGAGAACCGTGGGCGAAAAAGTCATTCCCTTCGCCCCGGAAGGCTGCATCAGGATGTCGAGCCGTTCCCCCTCCACAAGGTTTCCCCGTGCCCGGCGAATGAACGGATTCCATTGAGGAAAACCCGCGAAGTCGGTGAGGATCTCCCACACCCGTCTGGTCGATGCGGTAATTTCAATCTCACTCCGGAGTTCTTTCATCATTCCTTTTAAAGATGTGATTTCTGATAAAAGAGTGAGATCGTGTTTATCGGTGCGGTTGATGTGGTGCGGACCCGTTCTCTCCGTGATTGAAAGACCTGGAACCGGGTTGGTACCGAGGTCGTCGTTTCATCTCGGGTACCTAGGGCACTGAAGAATGGCTTGTAGGGAAGGGTCGGTACATACGCGTGAGGCGGACCGGTATTATAGACGAGTGGGAGAAGACCGTCTTCACTTTCATGCCCCGAACTGAACCGCTATAAATACCGGGTGTCAACAGTCTGAGCACACCAGCATGAAGAATATCACCATCAAAGGTGCACGCCAGCACAACCTGAAAAATATCAATGTGGAGATCCCGCGTGACAAGCTTGTTGTGATCACCGGGGTCTCGGGGTCCGGCAAATCCACGCTCGCTTTCGACACGCTCTATGCGGAAGGCCAGCGGAGGTACGTCGAGTCCCTCTCCTCCTACGCCCGCCAGTTCCTCGGGATGATGCAGAAGCCCGACGTGGATTCCATCGAAGGGCTCTCTCCAGCCATCTCCATCGAGCAGAAGACCACGTCCAAGAACCCCCGCTCGACCGTGGGGACCACGACCGAGATCTACGATTACCTCCGGCTCCTTTTTGCCCGGATCGGCACGCCCTACTGCCCCGAGCACAACATCCCGATCGCAGCCCAGAGCCCGGACCGGATTGCCGACCAGATCGCGGCGGAGCATCCCGGCCAGGTCACGGTCCTTGCCCCCATTGTCCGGCAGAAGAAGGGGACGTACCAGCAGCTCCTCCGCGACCTCAACGCCGAGGGCTATGCCCGGGCCCGGGTGAACAACACGCTCGTCCGGACCGATGAGGAGATTACCCTCGACCGGTACAAGAAGCACGACATCGAAGCGGTGATCGACCGGCTCGACACCACCGACCGGGCCCGGCTCGCGGAAGCCGTCGAGAACACGCTCAAAAAGTCCGGCGGGCTCGTGCTCGTTGCGGACGAAGCGGGGAAGGAATCGACCTATTCCTCGCTCCTTGCCTGCCCGGTCTGCGGCCTTGCCTTCGAGGAGCTCCAGCCCCGCATGTTCTCGTTCAACAGCCCGTTCGGTGCCTGCGACGAATGCCACGGCCTTGGCGTCAAGATGGAGTTCGACGCCGACCTCATCATCCCGGACAAGAACCGGTGCATTGCGGACGGTGCGGTTGCCCCGTACCGGAACCCCATGGACGGTTTCCGGGGCCAGTACCTTGCAACGGTTGCAAAGCACTTCGGCTTCTCGGTCCTCACCCCGATAAAAGACCTGACCGAAACCCAGTACAATGCGCTGATGTTCGGCTCGACCGAGAAGATGCACTTCTCGATGAGCACGAGAAACGGCGATGCCCAGTGGTCGCATAATGGCGAGTGGGAAGGCCTCCTCCCACAGACCGCCCGGCTCTATGCCCAGACCCAGTCCGAGTGGCGCAAACGCGAGCTCGAAGGCTACATGCGGGTCTTCCCCTGCCCGGCCTGTAAGGGAAAACGGCTCAAGGACAAGGTGCTCGCGGTCAGGATCGATGGCAAATCGATCATCGATGTGACCGACCTTTCGATCACGGCCTGCCTTGCGTACTTCTCCGGCCTCCGGCTCACCGAGAAGGAGGAGGGCATCGCCCGGCAGATCATCAAAGAGATCCGGTCCCGTCTGCTCTTTTTGGAAAAAGTCGGCCTCGGGTATCTCACGCTCTCGCGGAACGCCGGGACGCTCTCGGGCGGCGAAGCGCAGCGGATCCGGCTTGCCACCCAGATCGGTGCAAACCTGATGGGCGTACTCTACGTGCTCGACGAACCGTCCATCGGTCTCCACCAGCGGGACAACCGGAAGCTTATCGAGACGCTCCAGACGCTCCGCGATATCGGGAATACGCTGATCGTAGTGGAACACGACGAGGACATGATCCGCTCCGCCGACCATGTGATCGATATCGGGCCCGGGGCCGGGCTCCACGGCGGCGAGATCGTGGCGCAGGGAACCCCACAGCAGATCGAGAAGAACAAAAAGTCCCTTACCGGGCAGTACCTCTCCGGGAAAAAGACGATCGATGTGCCGGAGAAACGCCGGAAGGCAAAGCAGTTTATCACCGTCAGGGGCTGTAAGGAGAACAACCTCAAAAACATTGATGCGAAGATCCCGATCGGCCTCTTTACGGTCGTGACCGGGGTCTCCGGGTCCGGCAAGTCGACGCTCGTATACGACACGCTCTACAAGGGCATGATGCAGAAGCTGTACGGCTCAAAGGAGCAGGCAGGAGCGCATAAGGAGATCGTCTTTGATTCCGAGATCGACAAGGTGATCGTGATCGACCAGAGCCCGATCGGCCGCACGCCGCGAAGCAACCCGGCAACGTACACGAAACTCTTCGACGAGATCCGCACGATCTTTGCTGAGACAAAGGAGGCGAAGATGCGGGGCTACAAGGCGGGCCGGTTCTCGTTTAACCTGAAAGGCGGGCGCTGCGAGGCCTGCGAGGGCGACGGCCTCATCAAGATCGAGATGAACTTTCTGCCCGACGTGTACATCGAGTGCGAGGAATGCAAGGGCAAACGCTACAACCGCGAGACGCTCGAAGTGAAGTACAAGGGCAAGTCGATCGCCGATGTGCTTGACATGAGCGTTGAGGAGGCGCTCGCTATCTTCGCAAACATTCCCTCGATCCAGAGCAAGCTCGAAATGCTCTGCCGGGTCGGCCTCGGGTACGTGAAGCTCGGCCAGAGCGCAACCACGCTCTCGGGCGGCGAAGCGCAGCGGATCAAGCTCACCCGGGAGCTCGCGAAACGGGCAACGGGAAAGACCCTCTACCTGCTCGACGAGCCGACTACCGGGCTCCATTTTGACGACACAAAGAAGCTCATCAAGGTGCTCGACGATCTCGTGGAGAAAGGCAACACGGTCGTGGTGATCGAGCACAACCTGGACGTGATCAAGTCAGCCGATTACCTCATCGATATCGGGCCCGAAGGCGGGGATGCCGGCGGGGAGATCGTCGCAACCGGGACACCGGAGAAGGTGGCTCTCGTGAAGGAGAGTTATACGGGGCAGTTTTTGAAAGGGATGCTGGGGAAGAAGTAGGACTGCCCGGTTCCCGCATACCCCTTTTTAGTAGGTATCCCGAAACAGTGCGATTTTCACTTAGACGTTTTATAGGGATTATCCGGATACTGCCGTCAGGATACGAGCCCGGCGAACCGGTTTTTTTCTGGAGGATATTATTTTAGGTAACTGTTATTATTTTTTTATATCGGAATATTATTATAGGGCTTGTTAGAACGATACTTCTAAGATGATGCAGTCAGATGGTAGCCATGATAATTTTTCCGAGAATGCCGCATTCGAGATGAGGAAGGGGCTCTCTGCCATACAGGAAATCAACAGTTCGGTCAAGATGCTCTCCCTTAATGCCCGTATCGAAGCTGCACGGGCTGGTGATGCAGGGAAGGGATTTGCGGTGGTCTCCGAAGAGATGAAACGACTGAGCGATGATATCCAGACGACCGCAGTACAGATCGAAGAGATCATCAACCGTACGGTAAACGAGATCGCCGAGGCGGGGATCACTGCACGGGGGGCCCGGCTCAGCGATCTTGCTTTTAATGCCATCGAGATCCTCGATCGCAACCTGTACGAGCGAACGGCAGATGTCCGGTGGTGGGCTACAGAGTCTGCATTTGTTGAGGCCTGCACCCAGCCCGGCAGCAGCGAGATGTCCCACACTGCCATGAAACGCATGGATATCATCCTTAAGAATTACACTATTTACAAGGATCTGGTTATGGCCGATCTTAATGGCCGGGTGATTGCCAATGGCCGGCCCGAGCAGTATCATCTTATCGGTCGGGACGTTTCTGATAAGCCCTGGTTTAAGGGGGCCGTTGCAACGGGAAACGGTCTTGAATACTATGTTCAGGATCTCGATATCTGTGACCTTACGGGAGATCATGCCGTGCTTTATTCCGCTGCGATCCGGGAAGGAGGCAGTACCGAGGGCAAGGTTATCGGGGTGCTGATGGTCATATTTGACTGGAAGCAGGCCGATTATATCGTAAAGAATGTGCGCCTTCCGGAGAACGAGAAAAACAGTTCACGGGTTGTTCTCTTTAACAGGAGAGGGATTGTGATTGCCGCAAACAATGGAACCGGGGTGCTGACCGAAGATCTCTCCTGTATAAGCGGGATTAAACGGGCGCTGAACGGCGAGAAGGGGTTCACGGTTGAAACCCATGAAGGGCAAAAGACGCTGATTGCCTATGCCTGTACTCGGGGATATGAAACATACCGCGGGCTCGGATGGGGTTGTGCCCTCATGCTGCCGGCATAAGACAGGGCGATCGTGGCAATCGGGACGCCGGGGAAGGTGGCACTCATCCAGAAGTGTTATACAGGGCTGTTTTTGAAAGGGATGCTGGGGAAAAAGTAGGGTCCAACCGCGTTAAAGAATTGAAATTTATAGGCAATACGGTATATACTAAATAAACCGTGAGTAAGTCCTTCCCGAAAAGGATGATACCACCTTGAGGTGGACGAAGTGAAGAAGGGATCACTACAGTTAACAAACCCCTTTTTAAAAATCGACGTATCCTTTAGTAGACCCTATCCCTGATACCGGACATGAGGGTAAGGTGGCTATAGCTGAAAGTAATGCAACATATTCATTGTCCATTACATTTGAACTTTTGATTGTGTAGGGGATCTTTCAATTATGACCCCCAAAGAATTATACCCATAAAAATAAAAATTAACTAAAGTATATGAATGAAATAAATACATTGGATGATTTAATAGAGAGAAAAGCAAAACATATTACAATTATTGGTGTTTTTTGCGCTTTAACATTATTTTCTATCAATTTGGACATTCCACTTATAACTTTTAGCTCATTAGCAATTTTAATAATATTGTGTTGGGTTTTCTATAGAGGAATTCCTCAAAAAGACGATTCCAGTACTTTTTTTTCAGCATTAAAACTGTTTGAATTGTTATTCTTTTTTGGGATATTAGTCCCCATTTATTTATATATTGCAAAATACGCTTTTTCACTTCATCCGGATCAAAAAATTCTTTTTATTATTTATCTAATAGTCCCCCTTTATTTTAATTTTAATTATTTCATCGTTGAGAATTGGATGAAAAATCCAAATACTCTTCCACCAGTTGATTCACAACGATATTACCGGGTTATGATTGTAACACTTTTGATGATCATTAGTTTGGAAATGACATATATCACAATAAAATTATTTGAAATCTGGTTCAAATAAAGACTTTAGGTATAGAAACGCACATGAACGGACATTCACACGCGGACCATGAAGATTAAAATTCCAGATTCTATTTCGACGGGAATTATTAACCCCACTTAGTTAATTTTTATAGGAAATCTGATTTTATAATATTTTTAATTGTTTTTGATTGTATAATATTACCGCTTTTAACGATGGTGTTTTTGTCTTCGGCAGTTGCCCCGCCGCGGGGGCGCCCCGTCGGGGGGCGGCGGCGTTCCTCGCTCGTGGGGGTATGGGGGCGCGGTCTGCCCCCATCATCTGGAACCTCACACAAAAATCATCGCAAATGTGGCAATCCCAAATAAGACTATTATGACCCCGGCGACCCGGTTCACGAGCCCCAGCACCCGCGAATCGCACCGCGATCCAAGAACCGATGTCCCGCTTACAAGAAGGATCCACCAGGCAATCGATCCCGCAGTAATGCCAAGGACCATCAGCATCGCCGGGACGCCGCCGCCCGAAAGCCCGCCAATGCCCAGCGCTGCAAAAACCCCGGCAAACGAGATGAGGGTCATGGGGTTCGTGAGTGTCAGAAAAACCGTTGTGGCATAATCCTGCAGCAGCGTGCATTCCCCCGCGGTCCCGGGAGTATCCGGTGGCGCTGACAGGAAGATCCGGACACCGAGACCGACAAGGAGTGCTCCCCCGACCGCACTTACGATGGTCATGTGCCCCGTGAGCAGCCCGGTAACAACGGTAAGGCCAAACGCTGCAACGCCAGCATATACCCCATCTGCCGTTGCCGCCCCGAGTCCCGTTGCAATCCCGGACCGCCATCCGCACGCAAGCGTCCGCCGGATGCAGAGGATCGCGATGGGGCCGACGGGTGCCGCTATGCAAAACCCAAAGATTATCCCGGCGACAAGAACCGACCAGTCCACGAAAGTACAAAGAATCCGCGGTTATAAATCACTGTCTTTTACGGTCAGGGAGAAACCATGTCCACCGGCAGGATGGGGGATTGCAGCTTCTTTTTGTCCTAGTGGCGGCAACTACTGACCTCCGATTGGTATCCCAATCCAAACTGCCCCGTACGATCCCACCCGCTCTTTTTAAAAAAACTTAGGGTCGCGAGCTCTAGGTTTCCAAAAAATCTTCGAATCGGTTGCTGAGGATTCCAGAAAAAATGCGGATCGCGAGCTGGAAATTCAAAAAAAAGTTCGAATCGGTTGCTGAGGATTATAAAAAAAAAAGCGGGTCCCGAGCTGAGGATTCCGGAAAAACATCGACCCCGCCCGGCCCGCTCATTTGACTCACCCACGAATAATCATCATATTCTCCGACGGAGCCTAGACAGATCATGCACCTGTTCGCGAAAAAAGTCCGGCCTGGGGGGATCCGATTCAAAAAAAAGAGCGGGCCGCGAGCTGAGGATTCCGGAAAATCTTCGGATCGGTTGCTGAGGATTGCAAAAAAAGATCGAAACGCGAGCTGAGGATTTCAAAAAATCTTCGGATCGGTTGCTGAGGATTTCTAAAAAACTCCGGGTCCCGGCCCGGCAATTCCGGAAAAAGAGCGGGGGGTCACCCTGACCTCCAAAAAAATTGGCAACCTCCCTACCCACCAAACCGCAAAAAAAATGATCGGTCCGACCGATCGTCAAAAGAGGTCGCCCCGACCCTTTTGATGGGGAGAGTCTTCACACATTTCGCAGGGATCGCACATTATTACAGAAAGATCCTGCACGTGTGCAGCCCGCTCACTCCCGCACTCTCCCGTACTCCTTATCGATCCCGTCCGCCACATCTTCGAGATCGTCAAACATCCTGATGGCGTCTTTCCGTAACTCCTGCACCATGGCCCGGAGCGTGCTGCCCCGGAGGTAGATGAGCTTCCGGTGCCGGTACAGGATCCCCGCATCGATCAGGTTCCTTATATGGTGGTTCACCCGCGAGGATGTGATATTGAGATCCGCTGCAATCTGCTCGACCGGCACGCCTTCGCCCGCAGGCCGGTGTTCGAGCAGCGCCACGATCACCTGCGTTGCCACCCGGTCCGTGTCCCGGCCTTCCCCGATCCCGAACGAGTGGAAGAACCAGTGGATCTCCTCGTCCTCTCCCGGCGCCATCGGGCGGTCCACCTGCCGGATCACAATCTGACGGATCATACCTGTCTCCAGTGTTATCGCCAAAATAATTTAAACTTTTTCTAGGATATCTCTAAAAAGTTGAAACGATTTCTACAATTTTCATAATTTTTAAATATTTCAGGAACCCATACTACCGGCATACCACAACAGTTGAGGTGATACACATGGCAATTGTTCCCATTGGAGAACGGGTCTTAATCAGGCCCAGGGAAGCCGAAGAAGTGACAAAAAGCGGGATCTACATCCCCGAGACCGCCCAGGAAAAGAAAAAAGAAGGGACGGTCATTGCCGCAGGGACGCACGATGACGGAAAGTCGCTCCCCTTAAAAGCGGGCGACCACGTCATTTACGGCGGGTACAGCGCGGACAAGGTTGAACTTGATGGCGAGAACTACGTCTTTGTACCGTTCAAGGACGTGCTCGCGAAGATCGAGTGAGGTGAGAAGATATGGCAGGATCCAAACAGCTGATGTTTAACGAGGAGGCGAGGAAGTCGCTCCTTGCCGGTGTCAACAAGGTAGCGGACACAGTGAAGATCACACTTGGCCCCAAAGGGCGCTATGTCGTGATCGACAAGGCAACGAGCCCGCTTGTCACCAATGACGGCGTGACCATTGCAAAGGAGATCTCGCTCCACGACAAGTTCGAGAACATGGGCGCAAAGCTCGTAAAAGAAGTTGCCCAGAAGACCCAGGACAAGACCGGTGACGGCACGACCACGGCAACGCTCCTTGCGCAGGCTATGATTGTTGAAGGTCTCAAGAATATTACCTCGGGCGCAAACCCGATCGAAGTGAAAAAGGGCATCGATGCGGCGGTCGGCGAAGCGGTCGGCTACATCAAAAAGACGAGCGTGCCGGTAAAAGACAAGGCAAAGATCGTGCAGGTAGCAACGATATCGGCCAACAACGACGAGGAGATCGGGAAACTTATCTCCGAGGCAATGGAAAAGGTCGGGTACAATGGCCTCATCAGCGTCGAGGACGCAAAGAGCCTTGAGACGAGCCTTGACGTGGTCAAGGGGATGCAGTTCGACCGCGGGTTCATCTCGCCCTACATGGTCACCGACAACGAGAAGATGGTCTGCGAGTACGAGGACTGTTCGATCCTGATTACTGACAAGAAGATCTCGTCCATCAAACAGATGGTGCCGGTGCTCGAGATGGTGGCATCGGAGGGCAGGCCGCTCCTGATCATTGCAGAAGACGTGGACGGCGAGGCGCAGGCAGCGCTCTTCTTAAACATCATCCGCGGGGCGCTCAAGGTCTGTGCGGTAAAAGCACCGGGCTTTGGCGACGACAGGAAGGCAGTGCTCGAAGATATCGCAATCCTGACCGGAGCGACCGTTATCTCGGAAGAGAAGGGTATGAAGCTCGATAATGTCACCAAGAAAGAACTCGGGCAGGCCCACGTGATCCGGGTTGACAGCGAAAAGACGCTCATTGTCGGAGGAAAGGGCGATAAAAAGGCCGTCGAGGACCGGATGACGCTGATCCAGTCCCAGATCAAGATCACAGATGCCGAGTACAAGAAGGAGGAGCTCAAAAAGAGGCTCGGTAACCTTGGCGGCGGTGTTGCGGTGATCAAGGTCGGCGCGGCAACCGAGACGGAGCTCAAGGAGAAGAAGATGCGGATCGACGACGCCCTCAATGCGACAAAGGCCGCAGTCGAGGAAGGCGTGGTGGTCGGCGGCGGGATCACACTCTTTAAGGCCATCGCATCGCTTGACTCCCTCAAATTCGATGACGACCGCAAGGTCGGGGTCTCGATTGTCCGCCGTGCGCTCGAAGAGCCGATCCGGCAGATCGCAAAGAACTCCGGGATTGAAGGCGCGGAAGTAATCGCACGGATTAAGGAACACAAGAATGCAACCTACGGGTACAATGCGAAGACCGCAGTCTACGAGGACCTCATGGAGAACGGGGTCATTGACCCGGCAAAGGTTGTGCGGATCGGACTCCAGAACGCAGGCTCGATCGCCGGTATGATCCTCTCGACCGAGGTCCTGATCACGGACTTCAATGACGAGAAGGACCAGAAGTCCGCAGCGATCATCATCTAAACCAAAAAGATACCCTCTCACCTTTTTCCCACAAAAGCGTGCCGGCAAAAAAAGAGCCCCATACTGCCTGCCGGCACTTTTTTTTATTTTCACCCTGCACGCCCGGGTGTTCTTATACGGTCATCTCCCACGCCTGATACATACGACGACGCCGGGCCGACAGGAAATGCCGGCCCGGATAAGGACTCTTTACCCATGACCCCTCAGGCAGACACACCCCGCACCGCACCCGACTCCCGCGAACATCTCCTTACTCTCTTAAAAAAATACTGGGGATACCCGGGCTTTCGGCCGCATCAGGAGGCGATCATCCGATCGGTTGTGGGCGGCCGCGACACGCTCGCGATCCTGACTACCGGCAGCGGGAAATCGCTCTGCTACCAGCTGCCTGCGGTGTATCTCGGCGGAATCACCCTTGTCGTCTCCCCGCTTCTGGCGCTCATGAAAGACCAGGCCGATGCACTCAATGCGCGGGGTATTATGGCGGCCGCATGGACCGGCCAGCTCGACAGTGCCGGGCGGAGCCGGATCGAGGCGGCAATGCGGGAAGGCAGGCTCCGGATCCTCTTTGTCTCACCGGAGAAGTGTATGCAGCCGGGATTTCTGGCATTCCTCAAAGGATTCCCAGTCCGGCTCCTTGCCATCGACGAGGCGCACTGCATCTCGGAGTGGGGCCACGATTTCCGGCCCGAGTACCGCGAGCTTGCCCGGCTCCGGGCGGGTTTCCCAAATGCCCCGGTCATCGCGCTCACGGCAACCGCAGTCCCCGAGGTGCGTAACGATATCGCCCGCCAGCTCGGCCTCGTGCAGCCCCGCGAGTTCGTGGGAAGTTTCGAGAGGAAGAACCTCATCTATAAGGTCATCAGGAAAAAAAACCCGGAAGTCCAGCTCGCTGCCATCTGCTGCCGGCATAAAAACGAGTCCGGCATTGTGTACTGCCTCTCGAAGAAGGAGACGGAAGAGTGCGCTGCGGACCTCCGGCAGCGGGGCTTTGCCGCCGTTGCCTACCATGCCGGCCTCTCCCGCCCGGTCCGGGAGAACGTGCAGGAAGCGTTTCTCAATAACTCCGCGAAAGTGGTCTGCGCCACCGTTGCGTTCGGCATGGGGATCGACAAGCCCGATGTCCGGTTCGTTGTCCACTACGATCTCCCCAAATCGGTAGAGTCCTACTACCAGGAGACCGGCCGGGCCGGCCGGGACGGGAAGCCCGCCGAGTGCGTGCTCCTCTTTGGCCGCAGGGACATTGTCCGTATGAACTGGATGCTCGACCACGATAATGCGGGAGAGAAGGCCACCCGGATCGCGCACCGGAACCTCCGCGAGATAGTCCGGTACTGCGAGATAACCACCTGCCGGAAGCACTTCCTCCTCACGTATTTCGGTGAGAAACCGACCGGCCCGGCCTGTGGGACCTGCGATGTCTGCACCGCAACCACATCCGGGCCAAAGAAGAAGACCCCGGCCCGGCGCACTCCTGCCGGCAGGAGCTCAGCAGGCTGTGTGGCAGTCCTCCAGCGCAGTTACCCGATCCCGAGCGTTTAAGGCGCCCGACCCCGGATACTTTTCCCGGATATGATCGATACCGCAGGCCTTCCCGAAAACCCCGGCTGCTACCTCTATTCCGATGCAGAGGGCCGGATCATCTACGTGGGTAAGGCAAAAAACCTCAAAAAACGGGTATCGAGCTATTTCACAAAAAAAGACCACGACCCCAAGACAAAGAGCCTCGTTGCCCATATCGCCTCGGTCGACTTCGTGGTCACCGGTTCCGAGACCGAGGCATTTCTTCTCGAAAACACCCTGATAAAAAAGCACCAGCCGAAGTACAACATCGATCTCAAGGATGCGAAACGCTATGCCTGGATCGAGCTCACGAACGAGAAGTTCCCGCGCCTTGTTGTTGCCCGGAAAGCGACCGGCGACGGCACGTACTTCGGGCCCTTTGTCTCCGCCTCGGAACGGGACTATGTCATGAAGGTGGCAAAGAAGATCTTCCACTTAAGAACCTGCAAAAAACTCCCCAAGCGCCCCTGCCTGCGCCGGCACATGCAGTCCTGCAGTGCACCCTGCACAGGGACCATGAGCCCCGAAGAGTACGGAGAGAACGTCAAAAAAGCAGCCCTGCTCTTAAAAGGAAAGGCAAAGGAACTGGTCGCAGAGCTCCGTACCGCGATGGCGGCCCGGTCGGTGGCCGAGGACTACGAGCGGGCACTTGTCCTCAGAAACGAAATTTCTGCCATCGAACATCTTGCAGACCGGCAGCACGTGGAACGCCGTCGGGAGTACGACCAGGACGTGATCGCATTCCAGGTCTCGGGGGAGACCGTGTACCTGACGCTCTTTAACGTAGAGAAGGGCACACTTGCAAACAAGCAGGAGTTCACGTTCGATGCGGGCGAGGACTTCTTCGAGGAGTTTGTTGTCCAGTATTACTCGGACCATGATCCCCCCAATGAGATCATTGTGGAGCAGGAGACCGACCCGGCACTCGCGGAGTTCCTCTCGACAAAGAAGGGCCGGCAGGTCGGGATCGTTGTCCCGCAGCGGGGCGAGAAGAGGCAGCTCCTTGATCTTGCCAAGAAAAACCTTGAGATCGCGTTCTTCCGCGACACCTTAAAAGGCGTGGAGCTCGGCGCTGCGCTCACCATGGAGAAGCCTCCCGGAGTGATCGAGTGTTTCGATATCTCCCACCTCTCCGGGACGGCAATGGTGGGCTCGATGGTACAGTTCCGTGACGGGAAACCCGACAAGTCCGGCTACCGGCGCTTTAAGATCAAGACCGTGGAGGGGATCGACGATTTCGCTTCCATCGCGGAAGTCGTGACACGGCGGTACCGGCGGCTTACCGAAGAGCACGCACCGCTCCCTGATCTCGTGATCATCGACGGGGGAAAGGGCCAGCTCTCCGCCGCCCGAGGGGCGCTTTCTGCGCTCGGGATCGACAACCTGCCGGTGATCTCGATTGCCAAGCGCGAAGAGGAACTCTACGTGCCCGGGGACTCCCTCCCGTTACGGCTCGACCGGAAGAGTATCGCCCTCCGCTACATCGAGGAGATCCGGGACGAGGCGCACCGGTTCGCCATCACCTACAACCGGCTGTTACGAAAAAAGAAGGTCATTTCCTGACTATTGTCACATTTCTGCCATTTAGTCAAAAGTATTTAAACAGGGCGGGATACAACTCTCAAGTACAATCAGGTGATAGTAATGCCAGACTTTTTAAATCCGTTCAGCGGCAAGGTCCCGGACCGGAAACTGACCAAAGAGGAACTCATCCGGGCTGTCCGGCTCGACGTTGCCGGGGAGCTTGAAGCGATCCACGGCTATATGGCGCATGCTGATGCTACCGATAACGAACTCGCAAAGGCGGTCCTTACCGATATCGCCGATGAAGAGCGCGTGCATGTCGGGGAACTCTTACGGCTCCTTTCCATCCTGACCGGCGACGAGGATGAATTCTACAAGAAAGGAACGCTCGAAGTAGATACCATGGCAGGTAAGGTTGGGGCAGCCGGCGCAGGTGTACCGGCGGCAAAAGAGGAATCGACCATTGGAGCGCTCAAACCCTTAAAGGAGGCTTAATCATGGCAAACGCATATCTCGGACGCGAAGATGCACCCATCGGTGCAGAGACCTGGAAACTGATCGACGATGTGGCAGTTCAGGCAGCAAAGAGCCAGCTGGCCGGGCGCCGGCTGCTTGCAGTGGAAGGACCATATGGCTTCGGGCTTAAGGCTATCCCTCTCGGGGACTATGCACTCGAAGACGGGATTAGCGCGAGCGTCTCGCTCCCGCTCTCCCTGATCCGGACCGATTTCTCGCTTGCAAAACGCGACCTCGCATCCTTTGAGCGTGACCACCTGATCCTCGACACAGCCCCGGTTGCCTGTGCGGCAATGGACGCAGCGGCAAAGGAGGACAAGATCATCTTTGCCGGCCTTGCCGGGACCCCGGGCCTCCTCAATGCCGAGGGTGCAGGCTCAATGACTCTGTCCAAGTGGGACAAGGTCGGCGCGGCAGCAGACCAGATCATCGATGCGGTCACCAAACTCGACGCAGCCGGGTTCCACGGCCCTTACAGCCTCGCGCTCGCACCGGCGCAGTACAACCTGCTCCTCCGACGCTACCCGCAGGGTGACGGCACCGAACTCGAACACATTACCTCTATTGTGGGTGATGGTGTCATCAAGGCGCCGGCACTCAAGAAAGGCGGCGTGCTCATTGCTTCGGGCAGCCAGTATGCCTCGGTTGCTATCGGACAGGACCTGGCCGTAGGCTATAACGGGCCGGTCGGCGACCTGCTCGAGTTCCAGATCTACGAGAGTCTTGCCCTCGTGGTCCGGGCACCCGAATCGATCCTCATCCTCAAATAATCCCCTCTTTTTATCGGGTACCGCGGCAAGGTACATTTATCATGTATCCGGGAATTTCGAGACTCCTCATTGGCGGATGTACCTTCCTCGTTCTTGCGGCATTTGTGCTCGGCGCCGGCTGCTTAAGCGAGACGGTGGCAAACGATACATCGTCGGGCACGCTCCATGCCCATTTCGAGCATGCAGATTCGTGGTCGCCCGGCCTTGGCTGTTATGCACATACAACCGGCTATGTGTACAATGCCGGGAATATCTCGGCAGATAATGTCCTGCTCAAGATGAACCTGGTAAATATCAGGACCTCTGCAATCCGGGATTCCCGACAGATCTATATCGGTACGCTCGCACCCGGCAAGACCCGGCCTTTTGAGACGAATCTCGATGGCGAGTGTTCGCAGGATTACCAGGTAGAGGCGTATCTGTAACAAGGGAAAAAAAGAGGGCCGGGTTTTCCCGGTTTTACATATTCCGTTTTTTTTGTTTCAGGAGAGAAACATCGATTTGGAAAATGCATCCCCCCCTTGGGCTACCAGACCCCCGATGGGGACGAGGCGCAATTGCGATAGTGGGGGCATTACCTGTACATAAATAAGGTAAATGAAAATCATCGGATTTTTTAGCTCTGCGTACAGGTCAGCACCATCGCAATTGCGAGGATGCCTCTGGCGAGCGGGGGCGACAACCAAAAAAGCGGGCCCATCAGGCAAATTTTACCGGGCCTGCGACAGGAAAAAAGCGGATGCCTATTATTAATTATCCAGCGGATCCCTTGCCCCCGCTTCCTCAAATGCCTCGTGCCTTTCAGTGCAGGCGCCGCACTTCCCGCAGGGGCGCTCTCCTCCCTTGTAGCACGACCAGGTAAGGGAATAATCCACGCCAAGGGCAAGACCCTTTTTGACAATATCCCCCTTGGTCAGGTTCACGTACGGCACACGGAGCGTGAGGTCTTTCCAGTCGCAGAGATGAAGGGCGGTTTCCATAGCGCTCACAAAGACCGGCCGACAGTCCGGGTAGATGGCATGGTCCCCCGAGTGGGCTGCGTAATACAGTTCCTGCGCCCCGATACCGATTGCATACGAGGCGGCAAGGCTTAAAAAAACCATGTTGCGGTTCGGGACTACCGTCTGTTTCATCGACTCCTCGGCATAATGGCCCTCGGGCACATCCAATTCTGTCCGGGTGAGGCTCGACGGGGCAAGATCGCCCAGCACCGATATGTCGGCAATCTTCTGGGGGATTTTGAGTTTTTCGCAGGTGGCTTTCGCGCACCGGATCTCCTTTTTGTGCTTCTGGTGATAATCGAAGGTCAGGGCCGAGACTTCGTAGCCCTGGTCCAGCAGATCGCAAAGGAGGGTCGTGCTGTCGAGTCCGCCCGAGAGAATAAGTACTGCTTTCACCTGTAATGCCCCTGTTTGATAGTACCGGGTATCTTCCCATCCTATAATAAGGAAATCCCCGCGGGGGATAAAAATTCATGGCAGGAAAAAGCCCGCCAGGCACTCCCGGTTTGCCGGTAAAAAAAGATTGCAGATTCAGAGCCCCGAATCCAGATCGCCCAGCAGCTTTTTTATGTCGATCCAGATGATGAGCTCGTTTATTTCCTTATCCTTTACCTTCGCCTTGCGCTTGATAATGCCGATGATGGCTGTATCCTCGTGGCTGATGGATGCGGAGGTGTGATCGACCTGGTTTCCCTCGAATGTGGAGACCGAGGTCACATCGTCAACAAGGATCCCGATCTTGGACCGGGTGACCGTATTGTCGAGGACAATGATCCGTGAGGCTTCGAGCGACTTGGTGCTCGCATCGGTGATATTGAGCCGGTGCTTGAGATCCACGATCATCGTGATCTCCCCGCGGAGGTCGATGATCCCCCGGACATAGTCCGCAACATTGGGGAGCTTGGTGATGTTCGTGTACTCGACGACTTCCTTGACATCGAAAAGGTCGATGGCAAAGTGCTCGTTTCCCAGTACGAACTCCACGACCTGGATGGTGGAACCCTGATCCATCCGCCGGGGGGACGAGTCCTGCATGGCAGCCTCGGGTTCGCGTGCCTTTACAGACATGGGCGCCACCCGGTTAGTCTACCTTGAACCTGCGGTTGGCGTTCATTGCCTCGACCGCGACATCGTTAACCACCTGGACCATCCTGGTGATCTCGTCAAGGGCGGCTGCTGACTCTTCGGTTGCGGCTGCTGCATCGCCGGCCTCTTTTGCAGTCTGTTCGATGAGCTGTGCTACCTCGTGGACACTGGCCGTGATCTCCTCGGTGGTTGCAGCCTGTTCTTCGGTTGCGGCAGCAACTTCCGAAGCGCTGTTTGCAACGGTCTCTACGGCAACCTGGATCTTCTTGAACGCGCCGACTGCATCGGCGGATGCAAGGGTACCCTTACTGACCAGCTCTTTGGAGACTTCCATTGCCTCCGTTGCTTTCTTTGTCGCGGCATTGAGGTGCGTGATCATCTCTTCGATCTTCTCGGCGCTCGAACGGGACTCCTGCGCAAGGGACTTGACCTCGGATGCAACCACGGCAAACCCACGCCCGTGTTCCCCGGCCCGGGCAGCTTCAATAGCCGCATTGAGTGCCAGCAGGTTGGTCTGGTTTGCGAGATCACGGATGAGACCGATGATCTTGCTGATGTCGGCCATCTGTTTGCCGATCTCCATGACAATCCCGTGCACGTTTTCCGAGGACTCGGAAATCTCGGACATGTCCTTATTGATGGTATCTGCAAGAACGGCACCGTCTTTTGCCGAATCATTGGCGCTCTTTGCCTGGTTGGTGACACTCTCCATGCTCGAGGTAATTTCCTCGACTGCGGCGCTCATGTCCTGCATGGCCTTGGCGATCTGGTCGACGCCACCGGCAGCTTTCTGTGCGTTCTCGCTGACACCGCCGGCATTCTTTGCAATCTGGTTGACACCCTTTGATGCGTCCTCAATGCTCTTGTTCGCATTGTCCGCAGTCGAGGTCAGGTTCTCCATCTTCTGGTTGATGTCGCCGATGTTCTTTTCGAGGCTGACAACGATCCCGCGGACAGCGTCGCGGAGTTTGGTGATCTGTTCGTGCACCTTTTTTGTGTCATCGTCGGCTTTCGTGATCTCGTACCTGACGGTAAGATCGCCCTCTGCCATCTTGGTATAAACCTGGCTTAACGCGACGATCTCTTTTTCCATGAAATCCTGCTGTTTGGTGAGTTTGGTGACATCGTGGAAGACGATGTAGATATAGGCAACCTCGCCTTTTTCGTTTATTATGGGGATATTTGCCCGCTCAAGCACGTGCATACCGGTCGGGCCGTCGGTGACTATCCCTCCGAATGCCTTCTTTTTCGAGGCGATTGCATCGGTATAGGATTTGCCGGACTCTTTGAGGTATTTAACAAGACCCTGGGACTTGAGATCCGTGATCTTAAGCGGCATCAAGCGATCGACCGTATACCCGAACAGTTTGGCAAAAGCCGGATTGATCTTGACAAACCTTAAGTCCTTATCGATGAGAACCTGCGCAAGCGGGTTGTATTCAAACATCAGTTCGTAGTCTTTTAGTTCAACCATGTCCACATCACTCCACTATAGTAGTTGTTCCGCATCCTACCTGTACGATTCTCATAGGGATATATATAAATCCAACCGAATCTGACTCGGGCACCAAATCTGCCCCGGTATAACGACAAACCGGTTTTCCGGTTACACCAGTCCCAAGAGTAAACGGGAAGACCAGTTCCCGGAAACCAGACGGGGAGACGGCGGACCTATGCCAGAAAAAAAACGGAGCTTGGTAAAAAAGCGAACGGAGGGGAAGATCTCCCTCCTTACTCTGCATACCGGGAGGCGAACTTTTTTTTAGGGATCGTGCAGACCCTGAACGGGGGCAGAGGGCCGCAATATTGTATGCCCTCTCCCAAACGTTCCTCTTCATTCATCAGGTCATCGTCGTATCCAGATCGTCAAGAAGTTTTTTTATGTCGATCCAGATGATGAGCTCGTTTACCTCCTTGTCTTTGACTTTGATCTTGCGCTTGATGATACCGATAATAGAGGTGTCCTCGTGGCTGATGGATGCGGAGGTATAATCGACCTGGTTGCCCTCGAACGTGGAGACCGAAGTCACATCGTCCACAAGGATCCCGATCTTGGACTTAGTAAGTTTGTCGTCGAGAACGATAATCCGTGAAGCCTCGATGGACTTGGTGCTCGCATCGGTGATATTGAGCCGGTGCTTGAGATCGATAATCATGGTGATCTCGCCGCGGAGATCGATGATGCCGCGGACATAGGGCGCGACGTTGGGGAGTTTTGTGATGGTCGTGTACTCGACCACTTCCTTGACGTCGAAGAGGTCGATGGCGAAATGCTCGTTTCCCAGCACAAACTCCACGACCTGGATGGAGGATCCAAGATCCGCCTGAGCGGCGGCCGGACCCTTCTCCTGGGTAACAGGTTCACTTGCCTTTGCAGACATGGCGGGTATCCCCCGTTATTCCACCTTGAACCTGCGGTTGGCGTTCATTGCCTCGACTGCGACATCGTTTACGGTCTGGATCATCCGGGTGATCTCGTCAAGGGCTGCTGCGGACTCTTCGGTTGCGGCAGCTGCATCGCCGGCCTCTTTTGCGGTCTGTTCGATAAGGTGGGCAACTTCATGAACGCTCGCGGTGATCTCCTCGGTGGTTGCGGCCTGTTCCTCGGTTGCGGCGGCGACTTCGGAGGCGCTGTTTGCCACGGTCTCGGCAGCGGACTGGATCTTCTTAAAGGCTGCAAGGGCCTCAGCAGATGCCACTACGCCTTTGTTGACCAGTTCGTGGGAGGCTTCCATAGCATCGGTCGCCTTCTTGGTGGCGGCATTGAGGTGCGTGATCATGTCCTCGATCTTCTCTGCGCTGGAACGTGACTCCTGTGCAAGGGATTTGACCTCGGATGCAACCACGGCAAACCCGCGGCCGTGTTCCCCGGCCCGGGCAGCTTCGATAGCCGCATTCAGGGCAAGCAGGTTGGTCTGGTTTGCGAGATCGCGGATCAGCACGATGATCTTGCTGATGTCCGACATCTGCTTCTCGATCTCTTTTACAATGCCGTGGACATTATTCGTTGCCGTGGTGATCTCGGTCATATCCTTGTTGACCGTGTCGGCAAGGATGGCACCTTCCCGTGCAGAATCATTGGCGCTCTTTGCCTGTGTGGAGACACTCTCCATGCTTGAGGTGATTTCCTCGACAGCTGCGCTCATGTCCTGCATGGCCTTGCTCATCTGGTCCACGCCTTCGGCTGCTTTCTGGGCATTCTCGCTGACTTCGCCGGCATTCTTTGCGATCTGGTTGACACCCTTTGAGGCATCCTCGATACTCTTGTTCGCGTTGTCCGCAGTCGAAGTCATATCGGTCATCTTCTTGTTGACGTCACCGATGTTCTTCTCCAGGTTGATAACAATTCCCCGGACTGCATCGCGGAGCTTGATGATCTGCTCGTAGACCTCTTTTGTGTCATGGTCGGGTTTGGTGATCTCGTACCTGACCGTGAGATCCCCCTCAGCCATCTTGCTGTAGACATTGCTGAGCTCAGTGACCTCGTTTGCCATGTAGTCGGTCATCTTCACGACACCGGTGATCTCGTTGTAGGTGATATAGACAAATTTTACTTCACCCTTCTCATTGAGGAGGGGAATGTTTGTCCTGATGACTACATGCAGGCCGGAGGCGGTCTCCATAGTACTCTCCCCGGAGGTCTTGCGCCGTGTACTTAAGGCATCAGTTACCGACCCGCCCGAATTTTTCACGTATTTTATCAGGTTCTGGTCCGCAAAATCGCTAAACTTCATAGCGAGCAAGCGGTCCCGGCTAAACCCGGTCAGCTTGCAGAATGCATCATTGACCATGACAATTCTCTGGTTGACCTCAACCACTGCCTGTGCGAGAGGGTTTTTCTCAAACATCTCCGTTAAATCCTGTAATTCTACCATTGTTTTCACCCAAGTCTGACTACGGTTTCTTTCCATACTTCATTCATAATCTGTCCAAGGCCGGTGTACATTGCGGCGAGCCCGCAGAGGATCCCCACAAGTCCGGCGATCATAATAACTGTGCTGTTTCCGAGCGCATTTCCTGCGATAAGGAGCAGGAAGAGCAGTGTCAGGAGACCGAATACCACCTGCATTGCTTTTGATAACCGGAACGTTATCAGGAACATTCCGAGGGTAAAGAGGCCCCAGATGCCAAGGAAGCAGACCATGCCCTCCTTACTCAACGGTGCGCCCCAGCCCCACAGGGGCATAAGGATCAAAAACACCAGCGAGATCCAGAAGAACCCGTACGAGATAAATGCCGTCATCCCGAAGGTGTTGTTCTTCTTCCATTCCATGATCCCGGCAATTATCTGGGCGAGGCCGCCGTAGAAAATTCCCATCGCAAAGACCACGGAGCCCATGGCGAATATGCCGGCATTATGCATGTTGAGGATGATCGTTGTCAGCCCGAATGCGAGAAGACCCAGTGCTCCCGGGTTGCCGGTAGTGTCGGTGATCTTGATCTCGTTTTTGAATACCTGGTCGATCTGTGCTTCCATGATTACCACATCGCTTTGATCTCTTTGCTTGCATCGATCCCGGAAGTATGAAGTATCTGGTACAGAATCCGAGCTCTTCCCACAGCCGCTGTGCATGAAGGACACGCACAGGTACATTCATTGCAGGGAAGTGTCTCCTCTCCGGCCCATTTCCCGGTTATCATCATACTCTAGTCATCTCCGAATGCTTCACCCATAGTTCGCATGGCAAAATACCGGTCCAGCCGGTCTGACAGTTCACGCATGCGCAGGAGGTTCTCTTTGAGTCCGTCGCGCTCTACCGGATGTACCGATGACGGTGCATCAGAATTTTCTGTTACGGTTTCCCGTGGGGTCATCGTCCTTTCACCAGATTTTTGTTATGTGTTCCCCAATTTTGCCATGCATATTTTTGGGGCTGATCATCACTGTGCAAAATATTATTTATAAGCATAACTAAATGCAAAGCAGATAAGCAAGGCAGATAAGAACTTTTTATAATTGAATTGCTGACAGATGGTAAGGAACCGGAGTAAGCGGGAATCATGGAAGAGTACCAAAACGAGATAACCCGGATCAAGGAGACACTCGAACAGCACCCGGAAGGTCTCAGTATAACCGAGATCGCCGGATTACTCGGGATCAACCGGAACTCGGTAGCCAAGTATATGGATATTCTCCAGATTCAGGGATCGGTCGATGGGAAAAAACGGGGTACATCAAAGGTCTATTATATCTCCCACCGGCTTGCGGTGGATTCATTGCGGAAAGTCTGCAGTCTCCCGTTCGTGATGCTCGATCAGGATACCCGGGTTATCGAATATAACTCCCCGTTTACCACCCTGACCGGTACGTCTCCCGGAGAGATCGCGGGACAGCCTTTCGACAAACTGCCGTTCCGGTTTACCGCGGGGGATGATGCCAGGCAGACATTCAGGATGGCATTTAAGGGGATCGAGCAGCACGTACATGCCCGTATCCTCACCAACAGCCATGAATACCCGGTCAGCCTGGATATGATCCCGGTTGTGTTCCCGACCGGGAAACCGGGGGTCGCAGTACTTGTTGAAGGATCCCGGGATCCCGCCGGTAACAACAGGGAGGGAGAACCTTCGGGAAACAATTCTCTCGTGCTCCTTGACAACCAGCTCGAATATGTGGTCCGGTACACCCCGGACGGCATCCTCCAGTATGTCAACGAACCCTACTGTCGGGCGATAGGCCGGGCACGGGAGGATCTCATCGGACGGCAGTTCAAACATTTTGTTACGGCCGATGATGCCGAACGGGTGATCAGGAACCGTACCCGCCTTACCGTGCAGTACCCTGCCGGGATGATTGAGTTCAGGGCCATCATGGCAAACGGTGAAGCACGATGGCAACGCTGGTGGGACCGGGCCATTTTCGATGACCGGGGCCAGCTTACCGGCTATCACTCAACAGGTCTTGATATCACCGATGAGATCCAGGTACGGACAAAACTGAAAAAAACGCAGGAGATGCTCGAAGAGACCATCGTGACCCGGACAAACGAGCTCCGCGAGATCAACCGTCAGCTGTACGATGAGATGGCCCACCGGGAAAAGATGGAGCGGCAACTGCTCCTGACACAGTTCGCCATGGATAATGCGGCGGATATGGTTCTCTGGGTGAACCGGAATGCGAACGTGGACTATGCCAACAAGGCAGCAGTCACCGGCCTCGGGTATACTGCGGAAGAATTCTCAAACCTTGCCATACGGGAGTTATTCGCGGTGGCTCCCAAGAAGTCCTGGAACGATGTCTGGCAGGTCCTGACAAACGCCGGCACCATTACGCACGAAGATGTCATGGTACGGAAAGATAAAACCCGTATGCCGGTCGAGATAGTGATCCGGTACATGGAATATCATAATACCGGATTTGCCTGCTGTTTTGCACGGGATATATCGGATCGGGCCCGGATGGAGCAGACCCTTCATCTTGCCAATAAAAAACTCAACGTGCTCGCGAGCCTTACCCGCCATGATATCCAGAACAAGGTTACCGTCCTTTTGGGGTACCTGGCACGGACCTTAAAGCGGGAGCAGGATCCGGTAATTCTGGAGTACCTCAGGCAGCAGGAACAGGCAGCACTGGCTATAAGGGACGAGATCACCGTTACCCGGGACTACAAGGATCTGGGTACCGATCCCCCCGAGTGGTTGAACATCCGCGACGTGGTTGCCACTGCGGTCGCACCGTACGGCCAGGGCCCGGTCGTTTTCGATATCAGCCTGCCGGATCTTTTTGTCTATGCCGACCGCCAGATGGAGCGGGTGTTCTCCCGTATGATCGAAAACGCCGTCATGGCAACACCGCTGCCTCGGGTTATCCGCATATCCGCTCACGAGGAGAAGTCGCAGATGGTGATCTCGGTCGAATATGGGGGCCCGGGCATCTGCGCCGAAGACAAGGAGCAGATCTTCCGGCCCGGCTGCAATGTTTCCGGGATGCGGGGGCTCTTTATCATTCGCGAGATCCTGTCCCTGACCGGGATTTCGCTCTTCGAGGCCGGGGAAACTGGAAAAACGATCCGGTTTGAAATGGGTATACCACCGGAATCGTTCCGCCGGGAAAACCCGTCGCCGGCTTGAACAAATGCGCTTTTACTTATGGTATCCCCTTTGAGAATTTCAAATATCATCCTTTTTATAGCAAAACCGGCAATTTAGTGACTATCGTTTAAATGACGCGAATTCTCATTGTCGATGATGATACGGATATCCTGGGGCTTCTCCGGCTGGAATTTGAGGATGACCCCGGGTGCAGCGCAGATACGATAAATGATGCAGGAAAAGCGCTGGAACTGATCCGGTCGCATTCCTATGACCTTATCATCACGGACTGGAGGATGCCGGTAATGAACGGTACGGAGTTTGTCGGTGCCGTGCGCAGTCAGGGCTGTAAAACCCCCATCGCACTCTACAGCGGGAAGGAATGCGATCAGGAGATCAGGGACGCACTCGATGCAGGTGCCGAGTGGTATGTGGGCCGGCGGGGAAATCCCGAACAGGAGTTCCCGGAGCTGAAGCGGATCGTGCAGGAGATAGCTTCCCGCACATAACATCAGGATCGACACGATGTTGTCGGTGCTTTTTTGGATTATTTCTAACATTATACGACACCTGCAATCGTTTTCTCAATAATGGCCGGATGTGCCGCATAGTACAAAGACCCGGCTAAAAAGCATATCACGATCAACAACGAATTGTGATCAGGAGCAAGCGTTTTCATGCCGGGACCGTACCTTAAAAGCGGCGAGACCATTGTCCTGACTACGGACCGGGTACTCATTGGAGACAAGGAGTACGATCTCATCCTCACGAGCCACCGCCTTGCCCTCGTGGACAGCGACCATGCCCGGGACCATCCGCAGGTGCTCCCGTTTGCAACCATCCTTTCCGTGAAGGGTGGGAAAACACCCGCACACGAACCGCGTATCACGCTGGTTCTTGTCGATCCTGTCGGTATCGAGGACTCCACTACGCTCGAACTGGTTTTTTCCCAGCAGCCGTACGAAGACCGGAGCGCGGAATGCGAGACATGGGTCAGGAAACTGATCGAGCACATCGTCTCCGACCGCCATGAATCTGCCCCGGCAGCCGCAGAGCAGCAGCCCGTAAAGCCCCAGGTGATCTCTCCTTCGGTCCGGCGCTGGGTAGCCCCCGATATGCCCGGGCCGCATACCACCGTAAGCCAGAAAGGGAAGACTTCTTCAGAAGAGATCCTGTCGGCTCTCCAGAACCCTGCATGGGACGAGGAGAAATCCAGACTTATCGTTCCGGAGGAGGAGCCCGAAGAAGAACCAGAGGTTGCCCCGGAACCGGTAAAAGACGAAGATACCGGGGACGATACCCTGCCCGGGGAACCGGGGGAAGAGGTCAGGGAAGAACTCTCCCTTAAAACAGAGAGGTCGGAACCGGAAACAGGATCCCCCGAGGAACTGCCGGAAGAACCCGCAGCGGAATCCAGGGAAGAAGTTCCCGTAAATAAACCCGTGCCGGATTTACCGGCCACTGCCGTGGAAGATTCGTCAGAGATTCGCGCAGACGATGACGAGCGCGGGATGCAGCCCGGGCCGGAACCTGCCGGGAACGGGCAGTCGGTACCGGTCCTGCCCCTTGATGACAAGCAGCGCCTGATGGCAGAAGACGAACAGGCCCTGCTGGGGAAAGAGCCAGAGGTGGCGGCCACACCGGAGCCCCTGCCAGTTCCCCCGGCCGTACCAGAAGTCCGGTCCGGCCTGCCGGACACGGTGGTCTTCCCGGTTCTTTTGGGGCAGACGGATCGTGAGGAAGCCCCGGCGCCCGATAAGAACAACCCCGATCACGCTCCGCCGGATGACACCAAAGAGCCGCAGCCGCCATCCCCAAAGGCCCCGGTGATTTCGGTCCGGGGAATTGCCGCGATCGTCATCGCTGCAATTGTCATTGCTTTCCTTGCCGGGGCGGTATTTGTCCTGACGACACAAGGCAGTCACGAAGGGACGACACCCCTCCCGGTCACGCCATCGGTCTCTGTAATCCCCACAACCGTCCCGGACACTCCGGCAATTCCCGGGACCGGCGTCTGGGTCCGGGTCACGTATAACGGGACTTTTTACGGGAAGTACGGGAACCCGGGCGGGCTCCGCGAAGTACGGGGAACCGGCGACCGGTTCTACCCCATAAAGGACAGCACGGGGCTGGTGCAGGCATCGTTTGAGAAGCTGGACGATTCGGGAGATACCCTGACCGTCGGCGTTTATCATAACGGCACGCAGGTCACACAGGTGGAGAAACGGATGCCCCGGGCCACCATCGCAATTCTTGTCGACCCGGCGACCGGGAATGCACCGTACGTCCCGGTGACTACGGCTGCAGCGTAAAAACAGTTTTTTAAATAACTGCCCGGCAAGGCATACCAACACAGATTCATAAAAAATAACAGAATGGAACGTCTCTTGCCAGGTCTGTGGCAAATGCGATGACTCGCCCCCCGCCCCCTCGCGCTCGACGGGTGGCACTGCTACACCCGTCTCGCTAGGGGGAGCATCAAAAAATTATCCATAGCAGGGGGCGTATCCGCAGCCTGACTGGATATTGCCATACCCCAAATTTATGAGAAATATAAAAAAAAAGTGGCATTCCCAGGGAACTGAATAGTTCTTGCGGGGGAAAAATAAGAGGGGTTTTCCTAACCCATAAACAGGCTCAGTACCCTGAATGCAATCCCGCCGATCACGACTGCTATCACGACCTCCACCGCGGTGATCGCCAGTGACTTTTTCCACCCGAATTCAGAGGCCAGCGCAAGGATCACCGAGATGCAGGGGATGTAGATCATGGTGACAAGCGCGAGCACGATGAGCTGGACCGGGGTGAGGACCGCAGCAAAGTTCGTGGTACCCATGAGCACCGCAAGGGTGAGGATCGTCATCTCTTTCCTGACGATCCCGAAGATCAGCGTGATCCCGACGATGGCAGGGAGCCCGAGCCAGAGGGTGGTGATCGGCGCAAGCGCTGCATTGACCGGGTTAAGCCAGCCGGCCCAGTAGAATGCCTGGATGAGTGCGCTCCCGATGATGTAGGCCGGGAAGACCAGCCAGATGAGCGATTTTGTCCGGGCCCAGGTCTGCTTGAGAACGACCGAGAGCGATGGGATATGGTAGTCCGGCATCTCCATGATGAGGCCCACCGATTCTCCGGGCATGACCTTGAATGCCAGCCGTCCGGCAACGATGATCAACAGGATATCGAATGCATAGAGCGCGAGCGCCCACCAGATATTGACAAACGCGGCAACGAGCCCGAGGATCACCACGGTCCGGGCCGTGCAGGGAACGAGCGTCACGAGAAACGCGGAGAGCAGTTTCTGCTTGGGCGACTCCATGATCCGGCAGGAGTAGCAGGCCGGGACATTGCAGCCGTAGCCGAGGATGATGGGGATGATCGCCTTCCCGTGCAGGCCCAGCTTGTGCATGCCCCGGTCGAGCATGACCGATATCCGGGTGAGGTAGCCGGAGTCCTCGATGATTGCAAGGATCAGGTAGAACGGCAGGACGTACGGGATGACGAGCGTGAGGCCGGCGACCAGTCCGGTAAAGGCCCCGTTTAAGAGCACACTGCCAAGCGATCCGTCGATCACCGGCTCGTACTGCCCGAACTGCGAGAAGAAATCCGCAATCACGGTGGATATCTGTGCGCCGATCAGAAACGTCCAGAGCAAAAGGCCGCCGATCACCGCAACGACCATCAGGTACCCGAAATACGGGTGGAGCGCAATGCTGTCGATCTTATCGGTCAGGCTCTTTTTTACTGCCCCGTCAGCGGGTGTACGGATGGTGATCACTTCGGATGCGATCCGGTCTGCGATCTGGTACCGCTCCGCGCTCATGACAACGCAGACCGGTTCGCCGTGCAGTGTCTCGATCTCCCGGGCGAGCGTGTCGGCAGTTTCGACCGCGGCCGGCGACTGTTCCTGTACAAGCCGTGAGATCGCCGGGTCGCGTTCGAGAAGTTTTATTGCCACCCAGCGGAGAGGGTATGCCGTCCCGACCCCGCCAAGCATTGATGTGATCTTTTTAATCCTTTCTTCGACCTCCCTGCCATATTCGAGCGTGGGCGGTACCGGCCGGTCGCGGACAAGATCGAGGATCGCATCGGTCAGCGTCGGGATACCTTTGCCCCGGATTGCCACCGTCTGGACAACCGGCACGCCGAGAAGTTTCGAGAGCTTTTCGATATCGATGCTGATTCCCTTCTTCTCTGCAAGGTCGACCTGGTTGACCGCGATCATCAGGGGCGGCGCAAGCTCCATGAGCTGGATGGTGAAAAAGAGGTTGCGCTCCAGCGCCGACGCATCGATTACGTTCACGACCGCATCCGGGTGTTCGAGCGCAATGTACTCCCGGGATACCACCTCTTCCATCGAGTACGTGGTAAACGAGTAGATCCCCGGAAGGTCGATGACCCGGATCCGTTTACCCTTGTACTGGAGGAGCCCTTCGGCCCGCTCGACGGTCTTTCCCGGCCAGTTCCCGATGATCTGGTCGACCCCGGTGAGCTGGTTGAACGTCACGCTCTTGCCGACATTTGCATTGCCGGCAAGGGCGATGGTGTAATCGACATCCTTAACCGGGATCTCCTTTTTCGGAGCGCACCCTTTACAGTCTCCGCATCCGCTCACGGCACCCCTCCTTTTTTGGTATCGACAAAGATATTCTCCGCTATCGTATGATCGACGGCCAGTTTGGTCCGGCGCACAAAGACCTCGACCGGGCCGTTTAACGGTGCCTTGCGGGTGACCGAGACGGTTGTCCCGAGCGTGAGCCCGAGATCGGAGAGCCGCTGGACGATCCGGCAGTCGCCCCGGATAAACGCGATCGTTCCTTTCTGCTGCGGGCCGAGATCGGTGATCGGGATAATATCGGCCGACCGTATATCGCTGGGGAGGTGAAATGCCGGGCCGGTCTGCGCGTCGCATTCAGTGCAGCTGCCGATTCCCTTGCTGCACGGGGAGATCGGGCTCCCGTGGGGGCACCGGGCCGGGGCATTGAGCATCCGGCAGAGGGCGTTCTCCGTATCCTCCGAGATCGTATGCTCCATCCGGCAGGCTTCTTCGTGCACCTTTTCCCGTTTTATGTGGAGCACATCGGCAAGGAAGACTTCGAGGAGCCGGTGCCGGCGTTTGATCGTTTCGGCGATCTTCTTTCCTTCTCCCGTCAGGCTTGCCCCCTTGTAGGGTTCATAATGTACAAGGTTTTTTTCCGCCAGGCTCTGTAATGCCTCGGTGACGCTTGCGGGAGCGACCTTGAGACATTTTGCTATGGCAGTTGTCTTCGCAGCACCATCCGTGCCTGCGATATCGTAGATTGCTTCGAGATATTCCTCGACCTGTTCCTGTGCCATCTGAATAATAATTAGGTGTCCCTAAATTAAAATAATTTTGGTTGTCCTAAAAATCTGGTCTGCCGTGAGGGCAAAAGGAACTGATTTAAACCGGACCGGCGATACTGTCACAGCAGTACTTCCCCGGATTATGATCTCTGCACTATACGTCGATGACGAGCCGGCCCTGCTTGAAATCGGCAGGATCTTTCTTGAACAGGCAGGGGATATCCGGGTGGATACGGTAAACTCTGCACCCGAGGCCTTAAAAAAGATCCGGTCGGGTTCCTATGACGTGGTGATCTCCGATTTCCAGATGCCGGTGATGGACGGGATTGCTTTTTTGAGGGCACTCAGAGCGGAAAACTCTCTTCTCCCTTTTATCATCTTTACCGGGAAAGGGCGCGAGGATGTGGTGATCGAGGCGCTCAACTGCGGGGCGGACCATTATATCCAGAAAGGGGGAGCCCCAAAAGCGCAGTTTGCAGAACTGACGCATACGATCCGCCGGGCCGTGGAGCGCAAACGTGCAAACGATACCATCCTGCACCTCAACCGGATCTATTCGGTCCTCTCACGGACCAACAAGGCCGTGATCCAGATCCGGACAAAGCGGGAGCTGCTCAGCGAGGCCTGCCGGATCGCAGTCGAAGAGGGAAAGTTCCTGATGGCATGGATTGGCATCGTCGATCCCGCCACGAAGAAGGTCAACCCCGTTGCGGCCTGCGGGTACGAAGAAGGATATCTCAGTAAACTGTCCATTACCGCGGATAACGTCCCGCAGGGGATGGGACTGACCGGCCTTGCCATCCGCGAGGGCCGGCCCATGATCTGCAATGACATCCTCTCCGACCCGCGGATGGGAAAATACCGGGACGAGGCAATCCGTCGGGGCTACCGGTCTTCCGTTGCGCTCCCGCTCCGGAACGGTACCGCGATTGTGGGCGCAATGCGGATCTATGCAGACGAGCCCGGGTTTTTTAACGACAAGGAACTGGAGCTGCTCCAGGAACTGGTAGAGGATATTTCCTTTGCACTGGGCCTGATGAACGATGCTCCCGATGCACGGCCAACGGATCCGTAAAAGAAGGCTGCGTGAGGAATACGGGAATGTTCCTTTGCCGGAGTGAGCCCGGTGTTTTTTTAAAATCCGGCAAACGCATCTTTTGTGGATTCTCCCGACAGCCCGGCCTATGAATCCCCATCTGAAGGTATTTGAGGCATGGATACCTTAGTTGGTGTAAAGAAGAGGAGTTCATTATCATGGCAATCGACTGGTCAAACGTATCCAAATAATAACGTTTTTGACAAATTAAAACAAGAGATTAAACATGGACTCTGTTAAGGGGAAAAAGATCGATAATTTTATCCAAAACTATACTGGCACAACTCGAACAGGATATCGATCCAGCATTTATCAATTTCTCAATTACAAGTTCAAATTCTCCCGTGAACGTCGTAATCCCACTCCGGAAGAGCGCACACATTATGAAGAGATGGCTGAGATCTATCTTTCCTCAGGGGAAATTAACGTTTTAAAAGATCTCAGAGGGTTTAAAGATTGGATGTTTTCTGATAAACGTCCCCCTCATAGTATTAGTCAAAATATTGCGAATGTCAGAGTCTGGTTGGAACATTATGGTTTTGAGATGTCGGCAAAAGAAGTACGCGAGCTTAAAAAGTACTTGCCTCGCCAGAGAACGGCGGTAACAAGGGAAGATGAAGTTACTGGAGAGACTATTCGAACCCTTTTATCGCATGCAAATCCAACGCTCAGAGCAATCATTTTACTCATGTATTCATCAGGCATACGTATTGGTGAGCTCGTTAAATTGCACCTAGATGACATAGACATGGAGAAAAATACAATTTACATCTCAGATTTGATCTCTAAAAACAGAGAAAGTCGTATCACCTTTTTTACGGACGAAGCAAAGGACGCGTTACAGATTTACTTGAAAGAACGCGACCGAGTAATGGCAAGAGCGGCCAAGTGTACCAAACAATTTGGCCACATTTACAGGGGAGGAGACGAGATATTTGCTGGTGCAACATCAACAATTCGCCAGGCATTTAGTAAAACACTCAAGCGGGCAGCATTCTATCGTGCAGATCCGCGAACAGGCCGAGGTACAATCCATCCACATATCCTTCGTAAATATTTTATATCGACGATGAAACTACAAGGGTGCCCTGATGATGTTGTTGAGGCGTTGGCAGGGCATTCCGGTTATTTGAGCACAGCTTATCGTCGATATCCGGATAGTGCACTCCGTGAACAGTACAACAAATACAGTGCGGCGTTGACAATTCGAGATTATGGATATGAACGGCGCAAACAACTGGAAGATCAGGTAGGTACAATATCTGATCGTCATGCAATATTGGAACAAGAGAATACTGTGTTGAGAGAGAAAGTTATACAGTTAGAATTACTGCAACACCAGATAATGACTGCTCTGCAATCCGATCCTCAGTTCAAAGATAAAATGATAATCGGGAAAGAAAATAAGCGTGTTATCATTTCAACAAAGACCATCGTGTAATGGTAATTAATGGTGAGGGGACAATAGGATGACCCGAATTTTAATTCTTTAATATACCAAGTCGATTTTCTATAACATTCACGTCGTAATAAGAAAAGTCTGAAATTACCCTATCGAGGTTAAATTTTTTTTAAGGTGTGATTTGTATCACACAAACCAGATATTGCCCCATTTTAAAAAATATTACTAATTTGTCGCATTTAGGCTATCATGAAGAGAGGGAATAAATGCTCTAATACAATACAATATATCAATGACTAAAATTGAAAGAAATGGCACGATCTATGTGCAGACGACTGTTCAAATTCCTGCTACGTTACGAGAGAATGCCCACAAACACAAGATTTGCCTTTCGGCTACACTGACTGCTGCTTTAGAGGATGAACTTAAAAACCGTCAGAACGGGGTACAGCAATAATTCACCCATAAAAGACTCAGTGATACACTCATCCACCCCCATTACTTGCTGATGTAACTGGAAATCGCGGATTAAACAGGATACGGCGAATATTTTGATTGAAGACGTACTGTGTGAAGAGCGGAGCGTTTCTCCTAAAGAGAAAGTGTTCAATTACCTCCAGAAGCATCCCTCATCCACAGAACAACTTTCCAACCTTTTTGGCTATAGTGACCGCCAGATACGCCGTTATTTGAAAGATCTGAATGTGATTCGGACTAAAACAGGTCGCAACATCATTTACCGGGTGAATGAGTCGGTTTCCCATGACATCCCCTCAGCATCATATACTACTATGCATGCTGAAAAACCGCTCAAAAAGAGCAGTCGTGATCTAGGGGATATGTCCCCCTTTTCGGGGGAACCCAGATCTTTTTCAGGTAAGAAAATCCCTGAAAATAGCGGACATCATTGCGGACACAAAATACCCAAAAACTCAAAGCAAGAGTACCGGATCCGGAAAAGAGAAGCAAAAGGGCATGGTCATGCCCAGAAATCGCTTCAATCTATTGAGAGATCAGAGCATTTACCGATGAAGGGCATCTCATCATGTCCGCAATCATATTCCCATGTCGAATTGGACAAGATTCAGCTCGTTCTGACCGACAAAAAATTCAGCGATTTGCTAAAAAGGAGAATAATGTCCAGCGTGGGATGGGAAGTTACGTGCAAAAAAGGGCAAACTGTGATACATGTAAATAGCCTCCCACTTAAGATCCAATTATTCCGGAACTCTGTCGTATTTAACAGCTATGACCCCGGGGACATGAGTAAAATAATTGACTGGGTTAGAAAGACCTTTGCTGATGAGTACGGAGATATAGATTCCCTCATAACCCGCCTTAAAAGCCCGTTAGATCTTTGCTCAGGAGAGCTTACTGTTGTTATTGACTATCCTGACATTATTGAAGATATCCGCTCAAATCTAACGCTAAACTATCTGAAGTTGGGTCAATACCTTATTACTGCCCCGAATGATATCATCCCCGGTTTGAAGATTTATGAGCGGGACGACACAATGAGAGTAGAGTTCCTATTCTACAACTCCACTCAACATATGATCGCTTTAAAAATGAGAGTGAATTTGGAGGGCTTATTGCCAAAAATTCACGAAACGCCTGAGGTCTTCAGAAAATTAATAGACACCTACTATCACGTTCAAGTCCCACCTATCATTATTTGTCCGGACAATCAGGATCACATCCAGTCCATGGAACAAGAGATCGCAGTTCTTAAAGAGAAAGTCAATTCCCCAAACAAGACGCGATCAAAACCACCAAAGTCACGCGAACCATGGTGTTCTGAGATACTACAGGAACTTGACAATATCAATCATTCTCTTCAATGGGACGATATTATCGAGATCTTGAAACTTAAGCTTGGTATTGATAATACAGCCAGCAGGGTTTTCCTTGCCGCTTATTCGTCTTGGGCAAAGACGAAGTATAAAGGACGTGTGAGTAGGGTAGACGTATCGTCTGCAATGACCTGCGAAAAGTGTGCCATTTCCGAGGCTGAGTTAACCACGGCGCTTAATGACCTCATACACGCTCATTTACTTGAAGAAGACGAGAGATACGAGATAAAATTTTCTGACGGAGGAAAGGACTTAGGAAATAAAGTGCTTAAGCGGAGAAAACTCGATAGATTACGAGATAATACGGACAATTTTCCAAAATGAAAATATTTCCCCATCTTGGGCATTGTTTCTCCGAACTATAATATCATCACTAATTTTGAACCCAGAACATCACTAACTTTGAAAAATGGAACTTTTAATCAAGTTGTCACTGTGACCTCCCCGTACCCGGCATCGGTCGACTCGGTTGAGACTACTTGACCCCAGTGGAGGATCTCGACCTTGAGGGTACCCTGACCGCCGACATTTACGTTTTTTTGAGCGACTACTACAATAGGCGTACTGACGCCCCGGCCCAGATTAATGGTCTTCGTACCCATCCCATCAACAGATTTTGAGTTGCCATAGTCGATAGTTGCCGACCATGAATAGGGGCAGGAGATCCTTACCTGCCATTCCTGATCAGGTGACAGGGTTGGCGTCGGAGTCGGGTATACTTCAGCGTATAACTGGCGGGCTTTTGCATAACGAAGATTTGACTCTTGAGACATGTTGATTGCGTATAGTCTCTCACTTTCAGCATTTTTCCAGTCTCTAACACGCTCATAGTCCATTTTTTTGAGGATCGCTCTATTAGATTCGATAAGCGCCAGGTTCCCCGCAATGAACTCTTTCTGGGCCGGTTCCATCTTTGAGGAAAGGGTCAGGTTGTTTTCCAAGCTCACTACGTACTGAGCATTGTCTATTTCCAGCTGTACGCATTTGGCACTCCGGTCGATCGTTGCATTTGTAAGGCGCGGGCCAAACTCAGCGCCATATGCGTCTGCTGCCTCCTTACACCCGATCACCGATTCATTATACCCCGGCATGATACCTTTCTGCGCAGTCAACAACTGCTTGTCGTTGTCTTCGGTAGACGTACAACCTGCGGCTAAAATAACCGCGAAAACAAAAATAACGAGCAATAATCGTTTCATTCTGGATAATACCAGCTCTCTAGACTTTAATTCTTCCGATATTTGATTAAAATCGATATTTCTCCATTCAGCCATAGGATTAAAGAGATCTGCCCCATGTCACGAAATTGTTGTATTTAAGGGTTTCACTTTATTGTCGTCGAAGTTTCGCAGAATTTCCCAAAAGGGTACATCTCACCCTTCGTGAGACTAATCGTTAGGATCTTGGTGAACTATACCCTGCCGAAAGCATAGACGATCTCTTCTCGTGCCTTGTCAATCAGTCCCCGGTAGTAGACAGTATCAAAGGTCGTGGCGCACCACGCAGGTTCAACCCGGTATCGCTTTGCGTCGGTCACCACATACTGGATCTTCATCCCGGGTGCAATGTCGACCTTATGATCACGGTATGCCTGCACTGCTGCCCCCTCAATACAGCGATGGGCATATGTGAGGCGACTGATACGGCGGTTGATCACCATCTGTTGGGGGTCGGCCGTGGGGAGGGTCTCTACGGTCTTCCTGAAGATGCTCTCCACTTCACCTTTTAACGCAAAGACTTCGGACAGGGTCTTTGCCCGTGCCATGACCTCAAGCATCTGCTGCTGCATGTTCCTGACGAACTCAGGCGTATCGTGCCTGCGGGCGGCAATCCCCCGGACCTTGATACTGCCATCCGGTTGCCTGCCGTAATACCGGTTGTAGGCGCCGAAGCCGTCGTTCAGAGGCAAAAAGACGATCCAGTCGAAGTGTTCGACTTCAAGAAGGAGGCCGGTCTCATTCTCCACCTTCTCCTTGAGTGCCTCGATCGGCGCCCCCTGCACCCACAGGCAGTCTACGATGCCATGAAGGACTCGGAAGTTCAGTGACTCGGCAATATCCTTGGTCTGAATGAGGATCTCCCGCGACCGGCCCGTGATACCCTCATGGACTTCGATCCGCCCGAACTTCGCATTTCGGTATCCCGTGTACCCGAAGCAGGTCACGAGCATCCACTTGAGGATCGCGTCAGTCCCGGTGAGTGCAGGGTCGGTCTTCTTGAGCCGTTTAGTCGTCACACGGAGGTCAAGAAGGGGTTTAAGGACGGTCGGGAGGAAACCCTGGCGCTCCTGGTGCCCCACGGTCTCCGGGGATAGGTTCGACTGCACGATGATCGAGGGGTACATCGAGGTATAATCGATCTCCTCGACATTCTCATAGATGCCGGGATTGGGTTGGTACATCATCCCGCCCCGGTCGGCGTCCATGAGTTCCCACATCTTTCTGACCTGTTCCGGGTCGCTTTTGCGGAAGGGCACGACTATCCCCTGCCGTACTGCCTCGTAAATCTCATAGCTGCTGATGAGCGTCCCCGGGGTGAGGCGCGAGGCAAGGTTTGGCGGAAGACCGGACAGGCGCGAGGCCATGAGGACACCCGGGAGTCCGCCCTCCCGATAAACGAAGGACTGTTCCGTGTCGATCAGTATGCGTCCGTCCGGGATGAGGGCCGCTTCCTTGTGTTCCATCCGTCCGTAACTCCAGTACGAGCGGGAGGACATTTTGCGATACCTGCCATTTCGTGAAATATTCATCTCAAGGCACTCTTTCTGCGCGAGAGCCCGTATCTTCGGCATCCATACATCCGCGTCTGTCATGAGGAGGACGTCGGGGTTGAACGACTCCACGAGATCAAAGAGATCGGAGAGCACGATCTTTGCCGGCCCGGTTAACCGGTCAGTGCGCTCGCATGTGACGGTGATATCAGAAGGTGCCGGTAATAGCGCAGCGTTCCCATGAATAGAAACCTCCATCACGGTCAGATCGTGGGAGATCTGCGGCGAGAACCGGTCGTCGCCCTCCCCCACGCAGGGAAAGAGGGAATGCTCGGCCATGAAACGCTGATCGCGGCGGACATCGACATTAAAGAGGTCAACGCAGCATTGTGCCTGCCGCTCGATAGCCTCGGCAATGTCACGACCCCCATATACCGCATATCCGGATAATTCCCCGAAAATCGTGCGGATGGCGCACTCTTTCGCCTCGTAGCGTTCCTCAAGTGCCGAGATCATTTCATAATGAAGGGCAGGATCGTGGAAACGGACGTAAAAAGGTGGGTTGTACGCATGGTGTACCCGAGAGACGTTCCCCCGGTCTTTTGTCCAAAGATCGATACCATCATCTCGGTATGCTGAGTCAAAGATCCACACGATCCTACTCCTGCGACTCGGTTTTGTCCTGACTCTTGAGGATCTCAATGAGGACGGAGAACATGGTCGCCTCAAGAGGGTCGTTGCACGCAACGAACGCTTCACTTGAGTGGGTCTTGGCGAGTCTCACCAGCCGCTCGCCGTACTTCTGGTCTTCCTTCTTGAGCGCCCGCGCTGACCGGGCCCATCGGTCTGCCGTGCTATTGACTCCCTGACGGACACTGGGGAATGTCCTGCCCATTATATCACCTCCAATGTCCGTTGCCCGGCCGGCCGCATGCCATACTGCCGCATAATCTTGGTTGTCTGCACCTTGGGGCGCTCAGGTTCGATGGCAACGATCTCGACATAGTGACTGGATTTGCGGGCAAGGGCTGAGAATGTGCGATCGGGCATGGATGTGTAGAGGATGACCAGCGACTCGCGCCCGGTCTCCCTAAGCGCGTCGGCGACCGGTTCGATCATGTTCATTGCGCCGTCAAAGAGGGAGGGGTCATGTTCCACGAAGACAACCGTGTGACCCGACTCTCGGAGTGTGGTGAAGAGTTGTTGGGCAGTGAATGCCCTGCGGGTGTCGAAGTTCGAGGATTGACGGGCAATACCCGGGAGTATCCGGGAGTAGTTGCCCGACACATAGAGGAAGAGGAAGCGCTGAAGATCCGCATTGCTATTGAGGGCATTGACCATTATTTTCTCGGGCACGACCACGGCATTGAAGGTTCCGGGCACGAGGGTAAGTCCCTTGCGGAGTTCGATCTGCATAGGCCCGGAACCCTGATGCACTGAGTGGCATAAAGATCAGACCATGCAGAGTGTGAAAGTGACGGATGAGATAAAAATGAGGCAAAAATGCCCAAACCCGTTTAGATATAGATCAACACTGATTTAAACGGATGTTGTCGTGAGGATCGGTAGGATATTGTTGAGGACCGGCGAAGATCAATAGTTGATGGAAAGGCTATTGAAAATAGCAACGGGAGGTTTTTATTACTATGTCAACGGGTTTCCTCTCTCAAAATAATATATGAGATTATCATAACCTCATCCGGGGTAAAGTCTTCCCATTGTTACTTCCAAAGGGTTAGATAAACATCAAAATTGCTTAAGCAAACTGGGCGTTAAAAATAGGGCAAATTAATACTTATTGAAGGGATTTCCAACCTTCCGGTGTGTTGTTCCATTCTTTTCTTTCACAAAACCAACAAGTGGCGTGGTATCAGGAATGCCGGCTTCTTTTAGGGCTTTGGCCATTTTGGCGCGAGACATTGCCAGACTAACGCTCATGTACGGTGCGAGTGTGATAGGAAAGTTCACAACTCCGGGAAAATTAACTGGAACTTCAGTGATATAATTGGTGTTTGGCAATTCAAATCCCCATGAGGAGATTACAATCGGTTTATCGCTGCTATTTGTGCCTTTTATCCCGATGTAGTGTTCTTGTGAACCTATTATGTGAGTTGTGTGATTTTCTTCCTTCACATTCCATTTATCTCCGGGTCCAAGATACGACTCAAAGTTGATTGTAATTTCCGATGTCATAATCCCCACATTCAACTATAATTATAATCCGGTTCTCTTTTTGTTATATCGCTTATTGTAATATGAGAATTAAAGATCTTTTATTGGTTTGAATGATCGGGATTGTGGACGAAAGAAAGTACATTAACCGGTTTTAAGGCATTCTAAAAACAATTTCAATCACTGTAGTTACACTATCTCTAATTTGTAACAATATTATCCTTATTTTGTATTATTAATATTTGGAAATAAGATTCGAACCTAAAAATATGGTTCCTCCGATATCAGATAATAACATAATTACTACATTCCGCGAAGATTTCCAACGGATTAAAGACATGGGTTTTGTGAGATCAAATCGCGCCCATAATACCGGGATAGGCAAGACGTTTGAGGATCTTATCGGGGTTCACGAGAATAACTTCCAGTTAGTCGATTATATGAACTTTTTAGAATTGAAATCTCAACGCGATTATACAATGAGTATGCTCACTCTTTTCACCAAGTCTCCCGATTTTCCACGAAATGCAAACACTCATCTTCGTGATACTTATGGTGTTCCCGACGAAGAAAACCCGCGTGTTAAGAAATTACACACGACCGCCTCCGGAGCAAGATTTAATTCCGTTTATGATAGGTTCGGGTTGAAACTTGAATGCAACAACGCTGAAAACAAACTGTTTTTACGATTTAAACATCTCAATGATGAGGCCGTATTGCCAGACCGCATATATTACGACTATGCTACTCTCCGTTTTATCGTTGAACAAAAATGCCAAAATATTGCTTACATTAACGCCGAGTCAAGAGTGGTAAATGGGCATGAGGAGTTCAAATACAACAATGCAGTCCTATTAACGGGATTGTCTTTTGAGAAATTCATTGATGGAGTGAACCAAGGTCTGATCCTATATGATATTCGGATCGGTTCGTATAAGAGCGGGAGAAACTTTGGAAAGATTCACGATCATGGATCGGGTTTTAGAATAAAAAAAGCAGATATTCAGAATGTATTTTTAATTACTGAAATTTAACTCATTTTTTCCAAGATAACGATGTATTCTTCATTCATTGTCGATTCTAACTTTCCGACAACGTTAGTTGGACTATTTTTTGAGGGCATTCTCTTGTTTGGGATGTTCCTGATGATTGTCTTATGATGTTTGTATTTATTCTGTGATCGGAACAACTCGACAATAATTTCATCGGTGGGTATCTTTATACCCTTCACGGTTCGGTTACCTACAACAAAACATATGTAACCGCCTTTCCTCATCACACGGTCTATTTCAATGACACACCGGTTGAAATCCTCGTAGAAACTTAAAACTTCTTGAACTCTCTTGATATCTTTTTCCTTGATTGTGGTAATCGTGTCGGAAAGAGATTCCGATCCTAAGTTGGGGATTGCCGTCTTGCTGGGAATTCCACCCAATGAAACCTTGTCAAGCCTCCGAACTGATTTCTCCTCATACCCTAGAAACTCCAATGAGAGGCGGGAGAATTGACCATAAGCAACTGTAGTATGGCTATCCCCGTAGGGTGGCGATGATACAATAATATCAACGCAATGATCGGGAATACTTGTTCTCTCTCTTGTATCTTCATTCAATAAGACAACCTTGCACTTCTTGGCCTTCTGATTGAACTCCTCAAATTTTTTGACATTCGACCGGAGCTTCTTTGAGAATTCGCTTATAGTGTTCGGATTATGTTTACTCAACGATTTTTCAGACATTCGATATAACTTAAACTCACTATTTCGGGTGTTGGAACACAAACGGACAACTTCAGAGAAAGCAACCTTACAGAAGTCGATAATATCCTGTTGAAGCTCCTTGTTTTCAGTGGAGATACCTTCAATATTATTCTTAATGATGGTTAAATCGATTATTACGTCGGCCTTAAACCAAAAATCAATGTTACGAAAGGTGGGTTTTTCAACAGTAAACCCACCAAAACTCGCGGCTTCTTTATCACTAATACACTTTTGGATTAGATTTTCGGTTTCTTCAACCAGAATTGCCTGATGGATTGGTGTCGCTTTGACTTTTGCGATAAGGCGGGCTAATGGATTGATGTCAATCCCATATGCGATTTCAAAATTATCATGTAGTTTTGCCTCCAGTATTGATGTTCCAGATCCGACGAAGGGATCAAACAATACCTTCGCATTTTTCCCGTACATCTCGATGAGCCGCCTCGCGATTTGAGGGATCATCATGGCAGGGTAGGTGTGGAATCCGTGATTGCTAATCTTGGTATCATCTGTTCGAAAATCCCAGTTTGTATCAATATATTTTATTGGTTCACTCATCTTTTACACCAGTATTGATCATCACGATAACGCGTTTGCCCAATGTTGAGATTGAATATAATCGGCCTTTCCTAGTGTCTTCGTTTAAACATTCGACGAGATTAAAGGTCTTTAAGTCATTAAGATACATACTGACATGATTCAGACGGAGATTGCTTTTTTTTGAGATTTCCGATGGCGTGAGTATTTCGTTATTAATAATTTCGAGGATTTCTTGGCGATGTTTGGATGATTTCACAACGGAGATCCCTTTAATGAGTTCATCGTCCATGAGGTACTAAATACGTATAAACTGATATCAGAGTATAATACACTTTAAGTACAGTTTAACTACATCATAGTTTTTATTCTTTGGGTTTCCAAAAGTCCAAGAGAAACTCCATCGTAGTTCCCAAAGAGATATAGTTGCTCGGCCATCCGAATATTCCTACTTTATTGACGAGATTTCGTTTGTCCCAAATGAAGGTATTCCGAAATTCAAAACCCGCGTTTTGAAGTGCTTCAATAACTACAACATGAGTCGCGTATCGTCTATTCTCTTTCCATAAATCGTTGATATTAACGATACAATGAGAATTGGGCTTCATTAATGGGAATATTCCTTTGTAGATTTTTGTCATCTCTTTCTTGAATTTGACGTGGGACATATGCCCTAAATCGCGCGGGTCATCCGAATATTGTTGAATCGTGTCATAATGTTGATTCTCACGAAGATCACCTCGAATACTTTTATTTTTTCTAGGGTGCGTGAGAAAATCAGGATATGGTGGAGAAGTGATGCTTAGTGCAACAGAGTGTTCAGGAAGATATTCGGAAATTCTTTCGGCGGCGTCAACTATTGGTAATTGCTGTGTTTTGCAGTCCAAGCGTGATTGAGATAATCGGTTTTTACAAATATCAATATATTTAGGCTGAAGATCGAACCCAACAGCGTTCCTTCCTAAATCTTGTGCGGCGACAAGTGTTGACCCCGCTCCAACAAAAGGATCGAGAACTAATTCACCTTGATGTGTTAAAAGCTGAATAAAGTGAGCGGGCAGAGAGATTGGGAACATTGCGGGATGAATTGATTTATCACGGATATCCCGTACTTCGTAATAAAACTCCTTAATTGTAACCATGCCGCGAAGCCAATCTTTTGCTGTGACACAACTAACATGGCTATCAGGACAATTACACGTTTTGGTAAATTCAATGTCCAACATTTTTTATTATTAATTATGATGCCGCCCGTAAAAAATCGATCTGATGGGAGTCTCACTGAAGATAAGGAGTCTACCCTCCACAAGGGGTCTTACAATCCTGTCACTTCTTCCGGTTTGGGTGTTGGGCGGATAAGTAATCGGGTTGCCCGGCTATCACATAAACTTGATTAGCCCTTCCACTAGAATCAACCGTATGTGCGGTCGGTACTCCTTGTTGTGCATCGATAACCTCTGCGGACGGTTCAGAGTGATGGATCCTTCGATCGGGTTCAGGTCTCACTTCAACATTGCGCCAGGAAGTACCAATCCCGTGATCGTTGCTCATGAGCGGGCCGAGGTAGTCTTGATGCAGTGGGGACTCGTTCCCCATTGGGCAAAGGACATTAAGACTTCAAATCGTCCCATCAATGCCCGGGCGGGGAGTCTCGCTGAAAAACCGATGTTCCGCGACCTCTTGCGATCCAAACGCTGTCTCGTGCCCGCGAGCGGGTTCTACGAGTGGAAACTTGATGGAAGACGGAAGATCCCATTCTACATTCATCTCACGGACGATCCGGTCTTTGCCTTTGCAGGTCTCTATGATATTTGGCACAATCCGGCGGGGACACTCCTTCAAACCTACACCATCATCACAACAGCGGCCAACTCATTGATGGCATCTATCCACGACAGAATGCCGGTTATCCTTCGACCTGATGATGAGGTTCGGTGGATATCGCGCGACCCGTTACCCGCTGAAGAGATACATCAAATGCTCGTGCCACGCCCTGTAGGGGATATGGAAGCTTACCCGGTATCTGACCGCGTGAACAGTCCCTCTGTTGATGATAAGATGTTGATTGAACCACTGTCCGGTTTGCGAAACGTGTGACCTGCTCGGCTCTCGACATCTCAATAATCGAAGTAATCTATTGATTCTGCCCCAAAAGAAAGTATTTGATATCCTTAAAGAGAATGTGATTTATGTCACATCTGTTTGATGATGAATCTGGTTCAGACGGCAATTCGTCAAAAGGGGCGTTAAATTATGGCAATTGACTGGTACAACGAGTTTGTCGATACGAATTACGAACCGGCAAAGGACGATCTCGTCTGTCTCTTTTATTTTGAGCCGGCAGAAGGGATCTCGGACAAGGAAGCCGCAGGCCGGATCGCATCCGAAAGTTCGACCGGAACCTGGACAACGCTTGCCACGCTCCCGCCCCGTATGAAGAAACTCGAGGCAAAAGCGTTCGATTTCGACGGGCACTTTGTAAAAGTTGCCTACCCGCTCGCACTCTGGGAGGAAGGAAATGCCGTGCAGCTGATGAGCGGGATCGCGGGAAACATCTTCGGCATGAAGGCGCTCAAAAACCTGCGCCTCATCGATGCAACCCTCCCGTCGGCATACCTTAAGGGTTTCAGGGGGCCGCATTTCGGTATGGACGGGATCCGGAAGATGATGAAGATCCGCGGCCGGCCGCTGACCGGGGCAGTGCCAAAACCCAAGATCGGGTTCTCCGCAAAGGAGCATGCGGAGGTAGGGTACGAGACCTGGATGGGCGGATTCGATTTTGTCAAGGACGACGAGAACCTGACATCGACCTCGTTTAACCGGTTCGAGGACCGGGTGAAGTTCATGACAAAGCTCCGCGACAAAGCGGAGAATGAGACCGGCGAGAAGAAATCCGCGTTTTTGAATATCTCTGCCGATATCGACACGATGAAAGAGCGGGCCGATATGCTCGCGGACTATGGCTGGAACTATGCGATGATCGATGTCGTGGTGGCGGGTACCGCCGGCGTGATGACGATGCGGGACTACTGCTCGGATCTCGGCCTTGCGATCCATGCCCACCGTGCATTCCACTCGGCCTTTGACCGGAACAAGAAGCACGGGATGACGATGTACTTCCTTGCAAAACTCATGCGTCTCATTGGGGTCTCCCAGATCCATACGGGAACTGCGGTGGGCAAACTCACCGGGACAAAGACCGAGTCGCTCCTCCTTGCCGACCTGCTGCGGGAAAAGAAGATCGCAGAAGTCCCGCACCAGTGCCTTGCGCAGGACTGGGGTTCGATTAAAACTGCGTTCCCGGTCTCCTCGGGAGGGCTCCACCCGGGCCTCGTGCCGGATGTGCTCGATATCTACGGGACAGACCTCGTGCTGCTCGTCTCGGGCGGAATCCACGGCCACCCGAAAGGGACCCGGGCCGGGGCAAAGGCAACGATGCAGGCGATCGAGGCATGGCAGGACGGGATTACGCTGGACGAGAAAGCGAAAAAGGCAAAAGAGCTCAAAGAGGCTCTCGCAAAGTGGGGCTACTATAAGCCGAAGTGATCTTTCCTTTTTTTGTTTTTTTCTGAACTCTGTACCTGCACGGTACGCATAATACCCGGGATCATCGGTTCAACAGGAGAATCTTGCGGGTTTTTCTTGAATTTTTTTAAAAAGCTACTATAATATACGATAAATTCCCTGTCGGTCCCCGTGTCTGCCCATTTGTACAGGGCCACATTCACCGGGATTACCCGCATATACCCGAAAGATCGAATGGCAGGATTTAAATATTAAAGTAAGTGAATAGTTTGACTGTACATTGTCATATCCACCGTGGATATGTAGTTGGAGTGATTCTGAAAATGGCATTCACCAAAAAGAATGAAGAAGCAGTATCGCCGGTCATCGGAGTTATCCTGATGGTCGCGATCACCGTTATCCTCGCAGCAGTCATTGCTGCGTTCGTGTTCGGCATGGCAGGTAACATCCAGAAGACCAAGGTCGTTGCGGCAACTGCATCGCGCCTGAACAGCACAGCAGTTACCCTTACCTACCAGGGCGGCCAGGATGCAAACACATTAACAAATATTTCATGGTCCGTTAACGGAGCAGTAGCAAGTCCTGTATGGACTGCAACTCCCGCAGGTGCCTCATTGGATGTTGGACACTCTGGATCAATTTCCGCAGGCAGCCCGGGAACGGCCCATATCATTGGTGTTGCAACCTTCACCGACGGATCGACCCAGGTTATCTACGATAACACACTCTAACCTTTTTTATTTTTTTACCGGTATCTTTCCGGACTCACCGCACGAAGGGGAGAATTAACGGAGCAGCCTCGATGCCCGGATATTCACGGCAAATCCGATACCCTCATATCCCGACCGGTACAGTAATTACCCCATGGATTATGCGCATGATTCCCGCCTGCCCGTGCTGGTTCAGTCGGCCCTGTTTTTTATCCCGGTCAATATCTATGTAATCGGCGACTGGCTCGCCCGCGGCCTGCAATGGAGTACGTTCCGGTACCAGCAGAGCGACATGGGATCCAGTCTCATTGGTTTTTCAAAAGATCTCACGTACCTTCAGGAAAATATCCTGAAAGGGAGCAGCGCCCTTGCAGCGGAGTGCAACCTCGTTGCATCAGCTCTGATGATCCTCACATTTTTCATTCTCGTCTTTGCACTTACAGACAAACCGGGATGCTGGATAAAATACGGGGCGCTGTGTTCGATCTGCGGGGGAATTTTTTTCCTGGCAGCGGATATCGTCCAGTACGGTATTTTTCTTAACGGAGCCTCGGGATTTGTCATCCCCATAGGTGTTCCCATCATCCTTGTTGCCGGCATCTGGATGTACCGGACGGATTTTAAAAATTCCGGCACCGGGGGATCTGCTGAGGCAGTCACAAAATAAAACGAACAACCGGGTGACAGGCCCTGCTGCTTCAGATAAACGAATCGAAGCAGATTATTCCTGACAGGACCAGGTATTTTTTTACTTTTTTCTGCCGGAGCCGGGATTTTTTTTATAGGTCTTTTGTCGTACCGTCAGCCTCCCGACCACAAACACTTCAACCCATTGCCTCCAAACCGGCCCGTATGACCCGGGGGCAGAAGCCGGTAGCGATGATTGGCGAAGCCAAAAAATTCGCAGAGCAGATGGGGTACCGCTGGCAGGAGAACACACAAGCTGATCTTGGGTACGACCTCTTCATCTTCAAACCGGAGACAGCCTGTATTGTCCGGGTCCGGCAGACCCGGTACCGGATCGATCCGGAAAATTGCTACGAAGACCTGTTACACGACGATCTGCGTGTAATGAGGGGACTGCCCTTCCCGCACTGGTTCCCAAAAGAGATCTGGATCCGCACGCAGCACGAGCGGAACTGGCGCCGGCTCCGGGTGTACAAGGAGATCGTGTCCGAGATCGAATGGTGGCAGCCGGACGGGTACACCAATCCCTATGCCAGGCAGGCCCCCTATACGAAAAGAGGGGAGTAGCCGGACATACGGTCCCCTGAGATCGTTTCTCCGACGTAAGACACTCCCGGGCCGGATCAGGCCCTGGAAGTTCCAGTGGAAATGGTGCCAATCCACTCCACGATTTTTGTTTTATTTAGGTATTTTTTGAAATAAACCGATTATAGGGAAAATTGACCGTGCAATTTAGCAGCGTTCTTTTGGCCGCGAAAAACCGGATGTCTCACTGGCCAGAAAGAGATCCGGTGAGGCTGGAAACCGCATTACGAGCCGAAAATAAGGGGGGTCTTTTCCCGGGGAAAATGCACCTGTTTTTACCGGAAATGTTACGTGATCTCAGGTTCCGTGCCTTACGGGAGCGTCCTGCGGGCATCCGGGTAACGGGATCATCCCCGCCGCCACGTTAATCCGGAAACGGACCCCCCGGAGGAGACCGATACCGGAGTATTTCATATGCCGGATTTCCACCGGAATTACCGGGCCTCCCCAAATACATATCAGAACCCGGACGCGAATATACCGGCACGCATGAGCGGCAGTTCGCGGTTCCCCGAGATCGATCTTCTCCGGGGCATTGCTATCGTGATGATGGTGATCTTCCATTCGGTCTTTGACTGTTCGTTCTTCCGGATCGCTCCCGTTGTGGTCGATACCGGGTTCTGGCGGTACTTTGCCTATGCCACTGCCTCGCTCTTCCTCCTGGTGGCCGGCATCTCGCTTGCAATCAGCCACGCCCGCTCAGCACGCCATCTCTCGGGCTGGCCGCTCACCAGGAAATTCCTGATCCGCGGCGCCGGCATCTTTGCCTGCGGACTTCTTGTTACCATAGCGACCTGGTGGTACCTGCAGGAGGGATTCGTTATCTTCGGCATCCTGCACCTGATCGGGGTCTCGATCATGCTCTCGCCGCTCTTTTTCCGGTTCCGGAAATGGAACGCAGCGATCGGGATCGTTTTTATTCTTCTCGGCTGGTTCCTTGCCACTATCCCCGGCCCGGCGGCCCTGCTCGTCTTTGGTATCCACCCGCTCGCGTTCTGGAGCGTGGACTATACCCCGATCTTCCCCTGGATGGGCCTGGTCCTGATCGGCATGGCCATCGGTGAGTTTGCCTATCCCGATGGGGAACGGGCGTGGACAATGCCCCGGCTCCCGGACCGGGCAGTCTCGCTGCTTGCGTTCCTGGGCCGGCACTCGCTCGTGATTTATCTCGTGCACCAGCCGCTGATCCTCCTCGTGTTGTATCTTGTAACCGGCGCGCCGGTCTTCTAAAGCGCACCGGCAGGTACCGGTCCCGGGCGGGAACCACACGGGATCCGGATCGATCGTTTTTCTCCTCATTTTCCAAATTTTGGATCATTTTTTCGAAAAAAATGCAGGGAACTCCAGCAAAAATGCAGGAAAAATGTTGAAAAAACCTGACATTTCACAATAAAATAAGAGCGTTTATAAAGAACGGCAGGAAAATTCCTCTTGTTTGAGCACTGTTCTCAAACCGTTTCAGGGTCACGATTCCTGCACCCGATTCAGGCGGTGCACGCGGGTCCTCTTACGAACATATCCACTCACGTTTGTGAGGAGTGAATTCATGAGCAATTTACGACAACCCAATGCAAACGAGGCAACGGGTACGGTCAACCGCTCGCGGAACGTTGTTCCGTGTTCCGGTATCTGTACCCGCTGCATGGACGGCTGCAAGGGCAGTTGCGAGATCTGGCTTTCGTCATTCAGGGGCAGGGAGGTTCTCTATCCCGGCCCGTTTGGCGCGATCACCGCAGGTGCCGACAAGAACTATCCCGTCGATTACTCCCACCTCAACATCCAGGGCTATGCCGTGGGGGCACGCGGGCTTCCCAAAGGAACAAATGCCAGTCCCGATACAGCGGTCTTCTCAACCGTGGATACCGAGACCGAGTACGGATGGGACAAGAAAGTAAAGATGAAACTCCCGATCTTTACCGGGGCGCTCGGATCCACGGAGATCGCACGGGCCAACTGGGAACACTTCGCGGTCGGCGCTGCCATCTCCGGCATCACGCTCGTCTGCGGGGAAAATGTCTGCGGGATCGACCCGGGCCTCAAACGCGACAAGAACGGCAAGGTCACGCTCTCGCCCGAGATGGACCGCCGGATCACCACCTACCAGAAATTCCAGAAGGGCTACGGGGAAATTCTCGTCCAGATGAATGTCGAAGACACCCGGCTTGGAACCGCGGAGTACGTCTCGGCAAAACACAACCTGGACACCATCGAGCTCAAGTGGGGCCAGGGTGCAAAATGCATCGGCGGCGAAATCAAGGTCACCTCGCTCGAACGGGCCATCGAGTTAAAAAAACGGGGCTACATTGTCCTCCCGGACCCGACATTAAAGGAGAACCAGGCCGCATTTAAGGCCGGCGCAATACGGGAATTCGAGCGCCACTCCCGGCTCGGTTTTGTCACAAAAGAGGGGTTCCTCGAAGAGATCGACCGGCTCCGCGATATCGGTTTTAAGCGCGTGACGCTCAAGACCGGCGCGTACTCCATGGTCGAGCTCGCAATGGCGCTGCGCTACTGCTCCGAAGCAAAGATCGACCTGTTGACCATCGATGGCGCACCCGGCGGGACCGGCATGAGCCCGTGGCCGATGATGAACGAATGGGGCATCCCGACCTTCTACCTCCAGTCGCTCACCTACGAATTCTGCCAGAAACTGGAGAAGAAAGGGATGCGGGTCCCGGACCTCGCCATGGCCGGCGGGTTCTCGGACGAACCCGGCGTGTTCAAGGCCCTTGCGATGGGCAGCCCGTACTTCAAGGCAGTCTGCATGGGCAGGGGACTTATGATCCCCGGCATGGTGGGCAAGAATATCGAGAAGTGGCTTGCCGCCGGCGACCTGCCCAAGTCGGTCTCCCGGTACGGCAGCACCAAAGAAGAGATCTTTGTCTGCTACGAGGAACTCAAGGAAAAATACGGCGCAAAGATCGCGCAGATCCCGATGGGCGCCGTGGGCATCTACACCTATGCGCAGAAGTTTAAGACCGGTCTCCAGCAGATCATGGCAGGCAGCCGTAACTTCCGGCTCTCGACCATGTCCCGCGGGGACGTAATGGCTTTGACCGAAGAGGCCTCCGAGATCTCGGGGATCCCGTACGTCATGGAAGCCCGGTACGACGAGGCGATGGCCGCACTGCTCGACTGAAATTATAAAACAGGATACGTCCCGGCATTCCCTGGTTGGACGGGGAGTGCCCCTTTTTTTATGCCCGGGGTTTGCACAACCTCATCCGGGGTTTTCTTACGTTTTATCCGGTTCCTTTTCTGAAAAGGTCTTGAGGATATCTAACGAGATCTTTGTCCCAAGCGATGGCTGGAGGGACTCGATCCACAGGAAAAACCCTACCCGCGAGGGGGTCGGCCGTTCGAACCGGAAATGGCCGTCCTTTGTCTGGATCATCTTGAGGAACTCACGTTTCTGCCGGGACCGGAGATAGATGATCAGTTCGTAACCGGGAAGGTCCATGGCAATGATCGCTTTCGAGTAGTACTGGAAAAATTCCGCAAACGGGACGCGTTTTCCCTTGACCACGAGTCCGTAGTCATCGCAGACCGCCTTGATGGCATGCGGGTAGAGCGCCCCGTACAGGATCTTTTTCACGATCGCCTCGGTCTCGGTTTGCGGCGCCATGCCCGGCTTTTGCTGCCCGCGCGTGATCCCGGCGAAGATCCGGGCCCGGTACTCGTCGTGGCATTTCCGGTAATCGATCGGGTGTTTGATCGGAATGTCGGTCGCTCTTATCAGCTTCGGGTGGTTGGTGGGTTTCGTGTACAGGATCCGGGGACGGTAATGCTTCACGAGGCCTTTGAGCTCTTCACAGGAGCTCGTGTGGATGATCGCATTGTCGGGATCTTTACTCAGCCGTTTTACCACGGAATAGTTGGAGATGTCGATGGACGAGATCAACAGGAAGGGAACGTGCTCCTGGCCGTAGAGGTACCCGAGCAGCCGTTTTTTGAATGCGATCTCGATCTCGAACTCTTTTAGATCGGCCGGGGAGGTGACGACCTCGCCAAAGGACACGTTGTTATTGGAATCGACAAGAATGAGATCGAACTCGGCAAGATCCTGCCCGTTGCCGCGGAACGTGATGTCCCCGTATTTTGAATAGAAGACGCCGTTCTGGCCGAGCCGCGCCTGGGCGCCGGCCCGTGGGGCATCGGCGCCTTTCCGGGCAATGTACTTTATCCGGTCGGTCTTCTGCGAGATGTCGAGGAACATCTCGTACACGATCGCCTCGAACCAGCGCCCTTCTGCCGTACGCATGGGCTCGATATCAGGGGAGAAGAGTTTTTTCCGTTCGAGCGTGTTCATGTGCCGCGTGGCATTGAGCGCGATGGCAGCAGAGGGCCTGAAATTCTTAAAATTCGCTTTCAGCCACGGGATCATGATTGTTACTTTATGGGTTTGGCGCCATGGTAAATAACAATCTGCATTAAATCCTCCGACCGGATCCTGTCCCGGGAGCGGTAAAGTAATTCTCCGTGAGGGGGATGCTTTTTTCACCCGGTTTTATCCTTTGGCATGGCCCGAAGAGGTATAACGGGCTAAAACCGGTAATTTTTTTTTAGAGCGCGAAAGGACGCCCGGGCAGCCATGCCCGGACCAACCGGGCAACCCGGATCAGATCCTCGGTAAGAGATGAGAAAACCGTCGCATGCGTTTGACCGGAAATACTACCGGTTCTTTTAAAAAAAAAACAGACGGGGTGGGTGTGGAGATCCCAAGCCCCGTGAACATGAGTCTGCTGCATTTTGTTGGACGTATGGGTTATTGTGGTTTTACGGTTCCTGTTTTTTTAGGATTCCACATCACCGGTCCTGATCCGTATGGATTTCTCGACCGGCACAATGAAGATCTTGCCGTCGCCGATCTTGCCGGTCCGTGCGGCACCCGTAAGTGTTGCAACCAGGTCGTCGACCGCACTGTCGCGGATTACGATCTCGAGCTTGACCTTGGGCAGGAGGTCGACCGTCATCTTTCCGCCGCGGTATTCGAGCGAGATCCCTTTCTGCTCGCCGCGACCCTTGACTTCCGTGATGGTCATGCCGACATAGCCTTTGTCTTCAAGCGCTTTTTTTACGAACTCGAACCGTTCCGGTTTGATAATTGCTGTAACCATTTTCATTTTTATCACCCGGAAAAATATCAGGCCCTCTCACCATGCTGTGAGATGTCGAGCCCGACATATTCCTCTTCCTCGCTCACCCGCAGGCCCATCGTTTTGTCCACGATGACTGCGAGGATATATGTGACCACAAAGGCGTAGATTACCGCCGCTCCTGCACCGACAATCTGGGCGGTGAACTGGTGGACATTGCCTTCAATCAGGCCCGATGCACCGTTCACTGCTGCAGAGGCAAAGATACCGGTTGCGATTGCACCCCAGAGACCTCCCATGCCGTGGACTGCCCACGCATCAAGGCTCTCATCGATGCCCTTGCCCTGACGCCAGAGCATGATACCGTAGCACATTGCACCTGCAACTGCACCGATCAGGATCGATGCCGGTACTGTTACGAACCCGGCTGCGGGCGTGATAGCCACAAGGCCCGCCACTGCGCCGGACACGAACCCAAGGGAACTCGGCTTGCCGCCGTGTGCCCAGGAGACGAGCATCCAGACGATTGCTGCGGTTGCCGTTGCCGTGTTCGTGGTGACGAACGCCTGGACTGCGAGGCCGTTTGCTGCGACCGCACTGCCTGCGTTAAACCCGAACCAGCCAAACCAGAGCAGGACCGCACCGAGGATGGACCACGGGATATTGGCCGGCTCCATGGCGTACTTGCCAAATCCTACACGTTTACCAATCACCAGGGCGAGTGCCAGTGCGGCAAACCCTGAACTGATATGGACGACCGTGCCGCCGGCGAAATCGATTGCGCCGAACTGGGATGTCCAGCCGCCTCCCCAGACCCAGTGGGCGAGCGGGTCATAGACAATCGTTGTCCAGAGCAGGGCAAAGACAAGGTATGCGCTGAACTTGATACGCTCTGCAAACCCTGACGTGACGATTGCCATCGTGACCGTGGCAAACACCAGCTGGAACACCATGTAGAGCATTCCGGGGATGATCTGGCTGTACGGCCCGGGGTCGTTCATGCTGACACCGTTTAAGCCCAGGTACTGCAGGTTGCCGATAAAGCCGCCTACATCGGGCCCGAATGCCAGACTGTACCCGATCAGCACCCACTGGACACTCACGAGTGCGAATGCCACAAATGAGAGCGTGATCATGTCGATGAAGTTTTTCTTCCGTACAAGACCGCCGTAGAAGAACCCGACTCCCGGCGTCATGATCATGACAAGCGCCGTTGAGGCGAGCACCCATGCAATTGCTCCAGAATCCATTACCATTCCATTCACCTGATGTAAACGTTTCTGATTTTATGCACCAGCCCATATATTTTTTTAGCAATACGGGCAGGTACGGGAATCTTCCCATGAGACTGCCCAAAAAGGCAGCAAAGACCAGTGAGCAGTCCCGGATAGGAAGTCCGGTCCCCGAGAGAGTTGGCCTTTGCGCTTCTTGGACAAGGGAGATTCGCTGGTGGAGTTTTGTGATTCGCTAAGATTGTAGGAAGGAAATTCTATTCCTACACTTATAAACATTGTTATTTTACCCCTCCCCTGCACCCGTACAGAAAGCGTATATGCGGCCCACCAGTGCCGGTGTAAAAACGCGCAGAGAAACGAAGATCCCAAAACCAAGAGACAAAAACCGGGCAACGACCCGGGACAGATCGCACGTGCAGATGCGCACGGGAAACAGAAAGATTCCAGAGAAAAGAAAAACGGGGATTATGCCCGTTCGCCGTACTGGCAGATATCGAGACCCACGTACTCTTCATCGGCCGTGACGCGGAGTCCCAGGGTGCGATCGATCGCCCAGGCAACAATGTACGTGACAACAAAGGCATAGACGAGCGCGGCAAACGCCCCGATTGTATTTGCCACCATCTGGTGTACGTTCCCTTCAAAGAGACCCGTGAACCCGGCCACTGCTGCTGCCGCAAAAAGACCGGTGGCAAGCGTTCCCCACAGGCCGCTCATGCCGTGGATTGCCCACGCATCGAGGCTCTCGTCCAGCTGTCGGCGGATCCGCCAGAGCATCATCACAAAACTGAGCACGCCGGCAACCGCGCCAATGAGGATTGCCGTAAGCGGCGTCACGAACCCGGCGGCCGGCGTAATAGCGACCATGCCGGCAATTGCCCCGCTCACCATCCCCAGAGAACTGGGCTTGCCATTATACCAGCTGGCAAACATCCAGGCAAGCGCACCGGCCGCGGCGGCAGTGTTCGTGTTGACAAACGCGGTAACGGCACTTGCATTTACCGCAAGGGCGCTCCCCGCGTTAAACCCGAACCAGCCGAACCAGAGCAGTGCGGCGCCGAGAAGCGCAATGGGAATATTGTGAGGCTCCATCGAATATTCCCCAAAGCCGGCCCGTTTCCCGATCACCATCGCAAGCGCAAGCGCGGCAAACCCGGAACAGATCTCGACCACCGTTCCCCCGGCAAAATCGATCATGCCCATCTGCTGCGCCCAGCCGCCGCCCCATGCCCAGTGGGCAATCGGGCAGTACACGACCGTCACCCAGACAAGCACGAACAGAATGAACGACGAAAGCCGGATCCGTTCCGCAACTGCCGAAGTGACGATCGTGATCGTTACTGCCGCAAAGAAGAGCTGGAAGACCATGAAGATGAGCGGCGGGTATGCCGCACTGCCGGCATCCGCACTCACTCCCGAGAGTCCCATGTACTGGAGGTTCCCGATGAAACCGCCCACATCCGGCCCGAACGCAAGCGAGTATCCAAAGAGGATCCACTGGATGCTCACGAGCGAGAGCACGATGAACGACAATGCGATCATCGAGATAAAGTTCTTCTTCCTGACAAGACCGCCATAAAAGAACCCGACGCCCGGGGTCATCAGCATGACAAGAAGTGCCGAGACCATGAGCCAGGTAGTAACACCGGTATCCAGAGCCATAATATTCTCCTGTAACTGTGATGCAGGGATCCGATCCCTGTTTTTTGCTTCCTGCTCCTGCCTGCCCGCAGGCAGCATACGCGGAGCCTGACGTAAAGGCGCAGTTACCGGATGAAAAGTCCAGCCTGTTCCTGGAGGATTAATTAAAAAATTTTAGGGAAATTAGTAGGTCGCGAGGTAGCGGTCCAGTTCCCACGGGTGAACCGTGAGACGGAACGCATCGGTCTCGGCCTCTGCAATGTTTGTTAAGGTTTCGAGGATGTGCGGACCGAGCACATCGCAGAGCACCTGATCCTTTAACAGGTACTGGTGCGCTTCTGCAAGACTGCCGGGCAGCATATCGATCTTCATCTTCTTCCTCTCTTTGGGAGTGAGGTGGTAGATGTTGGTGTTGGTCGAGTCCGGCGGCATGATCTTGTTTTTCACGCCATCGAGACCGGCCGCGAGCATGCAGGCGAACGTGAGGTACGGGTTGCACATCGGGTCCGGGCTGCGGAACTCGGCACGGGTGCTGTTGCCCCGGGCTGCCGGCACCCGGATGAGCGCGGACCGGTTCGTGGTGCTCCACGAGATATAACAGGGTGCTTCGTAACCGGGCACGAGGCGGCGGTACGAGTTGATGGTCGGGTTTGCAACCCGGGTGATGGCCTTTGCGTGCTTTAAGAGACCGCCGATGTAGTAGAGAGCGGTGTCGGAGAGGCCGTCTTTTGCATTTGCATCGAAGAACGCATTCTTGCCGTTCTTTGCAAGCGAGCCGTGGGTGTGCATGCCGCTGCCGTTAATCTTTGCGATCGGCTTTGCCATGAAGGACGCATGCAGGCCGTACTTGAGCGCAATGGCCTTTGTCGCAAACTTAAAGGTCATGACCCGGTCTGCGGTCGTAAGTGCATCTGCATACTTGAAGTCGATCTCGTGCTGGCTCTCGGCAACTTCGTGGTGGGACATCTCGATCTCAAATCCCATCGAGCTTAACGCGAGCACAATGTCGCGGCGCACGTCTTCGGCCTTGTCCTGCGGGGCGAGATCGAAGTAACAGCCCTGGTCCACGAACTGCGTGGTCGGCTTGCCGTCCACCATGTTGAAGAGGAAGAATTCCAGTTCCGGGCCGGTGTTGAAGGTGTAGCCCATCTTCGATGCGGTTGCCATGGCCTTTTCGAGCACATAGCGGGGATCGCCTTCGAACGGCTTGTTCCCGTACGTGTACACATCGCACATGAACCGGGCAACCCGTCCTTCCTGCGGCCGCCAGGGGAGGACCGCATACGATGCCGGGTCGGGCTTTAAGAGCATATCGGACTCTTCGATCCGGGTAAATCCTTCGATCGAAGATCCGTCAAACCAGATCCCGTCGGTTAAGGCTTTTTCCGCCTGGACCACCGGGATTGCCGCATTTTTGGGCATACCGGGGACATCGGTGAACTGAAGCCGGATAAACTGAACCTTATCGGCCTCGATTTTCTTCAGCAACTTGGATACGTCCGCAGACATAATGGAAATTAATTTCCAACCAATCAGATTTATATCTTCTGAACAAACGTTCTAGGAGAGAATGTACTATCCAGAAATGCCGGAACGATTACATTCAATTCTGCGAAGCATTCACTAGTATAGGATATCCCGATTGTGATGGAAAATGTGCGGAATCATTGGTGTCATTGACAAACGCCGCCAGCTCATGGACGGCAGTAAGATACGAGAATCCCTTGCCTTAATGGACGAGCGGGGAAGCGGCGAAGGCGCCGGGTACGCAGCCTACGGCATTTACCCGGAGTTTGCCGATGCCTACGCCCTCCACGTCTTCTTCGATAATGTACGGGAGAACAAACCGGCGCTCGTCCAGGAACTGGAAAAGTGGGGACGGATCGTCCATGACGAACCGATCCCGATCTACGAAGCCGGGATCAAAAAGGTCCACACACCCTGGCGGTTTTTCTTTAAGCCGGATGTTACCAAAGCCCAGGAGTCCCATACCAGCGCCGACGACATTGTCATGCGCCTCGTCATGAATACCAATTCCGCACGAAAAGGAAGCCTCATCTTCTCATCGGGAAAGAACATGGGGGTTTTCAAGGCTTCCGGCTGGCCCGAAGAAGTCGCAAACCTCTACCGCATCCAGGATTACAAAGGCTACCTCTGGCTCGCCCACAACCGGTACCCCACGAACACATCAGGATGGTGGGGCGGGGCGCATCCATTTAACCTCCTTGACTGGAGCGTTGTCCATAACGGCGAGATCACTTCGTACGGGACGAACCGGCGCTATATCGAGAGCTACGGGTACGACTGCACGATGTATACCGACACCGAAGTCGTGGCGTATCTCGTGGACCTGCTGGTACGCAAACACGGTCTCTCCGAGAAACTGGCGGTAAAAGCCCTTGCCCCGCCGTTCTGGGACGAGATCGATGCAATGCCGGCAAAGGAGCAGGAGCTCAACCGTGCGCTCCGGCTCACCTACGGCCCGGCGCTCATGAACGGGCCGTTTGCCATCTGCGTTGCAACTGCCGACACCCTGATCGGGTTTACCGACCGGATCAAGCTCCGCCCGCTGGTTACCGGGGAACACAACGACCGGCTCTATATTTCGAGCGAAGAGGCAGCAATCCGGCGCATCGAGCCGGAGATCGAGGACGTCCGCATGCCAAAAGCCGGCGAGCCCGTGATCGGGAGGGTCATCGCATGAGCATCGGCAGCGTCCCTCTCCGGTTCAAGGTCGAGATCGATCCCGAGCGGTGCATGAAGTGCGGCAGGTGCGTGGAGAACTGTTCGTACGGTGTTTTCCGGAAAGAAAGCGACAACATCGTGGTCGCGAACTCACGGGCCTGCGTTGCCTGCCACCGCTGCCTTGCCTTCTGCCCCCGCGATGCGATCGACATCTACGAGAAACCTACCGATTACCGGACCCACCCGGTCTGGACCCGCGAGGTCCGGGAAGCGGTCTTTAACCAGGCAAAGACCGGGCGGATCATCGTTGCCGGGATGGGGAACGTGCTGCCCTACCCGTCGATCTTCGACCGGCTCGTACTCGATGCCTGCCAGGTGACAAACCCGTCCATCGATCCCCTGCGCGAGCCCATGGAGCTGCGGACGTACATCGGGAAAAAACCCGCAGCGCTCTCGGTAAAGGAAAAACCAAACGGCGATGCGGAGCTCTTAACAAAACTCGCCCCGAACCTGAAGCTCGAAACGCCGATCATGATCGGCCACATGAGTTACGGTGCGATCAGCCTCAATGCCCAGACGGCCTTGGCAAAGGCAGTCACAAAGATGGGCACGTTCCTCGGGACCGGGGAAGGCGGCCTGCACGAGTCGCTCTACCCGTACCAGGACCACATGATCGTCCAGGTTGCAAGCGGACGGTTCGGCGTTGACATCAACTACCTCGAACGCGGGGCCGCCATCGAGATCAAGATCGGCCAGGGCGCAAAGCCGGGTATCGGCGGCCATTTGCCGGGCGAAAAGGTCTGCGCAGATGTCTCCTGCACCCGGATGATCCCGGAAGGGAGCGATGCGATCAGCCCGGCACCGCACCACGATATCTACAGTATCGAGGACTTAAAACAGCTCGTGCACAGCCTCAAGGAAGCAACCGAGTGGAAGAAACCGGTCTTTGTCAAGATCGCGGCCGTGCACAACTCTGCCGCGATTGCCGCAGGTATTGCCCGCTCGGGCGCCGACGCGGTCGTCATCGACGGATTCCGGGGCGGCACCGGTGCAGCACCCCGGGTCTTCCGCGACCACGTGGGCATCCCGGTCGAAGCCGCGGTTGCAAGCGTTGACGCAAAGCTGCGCAAGCAGGGTGTCCGTAACGAAGTTTCGATCATTGCAAGCGGCGGCATCCGGCAGAGCGCAGATATCGCGAAGATCATCTGCCTTGGCGCCGATGCCGTATACATCGGTACCTCCGCGCTCGTTGCCATGGGCTGCCGGGTCTGCGGTACCTGCAACCGGGGCACCTGCGCCTGGGGCATTGCAACCCAGCGCCCCGAGCTCACAAAGAGACTCGACCCGGAGACCAACGCGGTGCAGGTTGCAAACCTGATCCATGCGTGGACGGATGAGATCGCCGAGCTCATGGGAGCGGCCGGTATCAACAGTATCGAGAGCCTGCGGGGCAACCGCGACCGGCTCAGGGGCTATATGCTTGACGAGGGACTGCTCAATGTCCTCGATGTCAAGACGGTGGGGGCGTAAAACAATGGCAGCACTCCGCATCGATGCGAAAAACCTGCACTACACCCCGCTCAACCAGCAGATCAGAAAAGCGGTCTGTGACGGCGTAAAAGAGATCGTGATTGACAATGTGCTCGGTCAGCGGTTCATAGCAGACGGCCTCCGGGGCGACGATGTAACCATCACCGTAAACGGCGTCCCGGGCGGCGACCTTGCCATGTTCATGAGCGGCCCGACCGTGATCGTCCATGGCAACGCTGACCATGCCCCGGGGAACACCATGAACCAGGGCAAGGTGATCATCTTCGGCAGCACCGGTGACGCGACCGCACACTCCATGCGGGGCGGCCGGGTCTATGTCCGCGACAGCATCGGGTACCGGGGCGGCATCCACATGAAGCAGTACAAGGAGAAGCGCCCGATCCTTGTGGTGGGTGGCTCGGCCCGGGCGTTCCTCGGCGAGTACATGGCCGGCGGCCTTTTGATTGTGCTCGGCCTAAACGGCCAGGTCCCGGTTGCGGAACGCGGCGTCGGGAGCGGCATCCATGGCGGCGAGATCTATGTCCGCGGCGAGGTAGAAGCAAAATACCTCGGGGTCGGTTCAAAGCAGCTGCCGGCAACGGCAGAACAGATGGAAATGATCCGGCCCATTATCGAGGACTTCGCAAAGTCCTTCGGCCTTGACCCGGCACCGCTTTTAAAAGAAAAATACTCGCGGATCGCGGCGGCAAGCGCACGGCCGTTTGCCAACAAGTATACCCCGGAGTGAGAATGATGGCAGCAAAAACTTACCAGGATCTGAAAACCGAGGTCTGGGATACCGGGAAATGCTCGGGATGCGGCGCATGCGTCGCGGTCTGCCCGGCCGACGCGCTCTCCTTTGCTGAAGGGGAGATGGTAGTAAGCCCGAAGAGCAACGGCTACTGCAAACAGGTGACCGATGGTGTCCCCTGCGGTGCCTGTTATGCGGCATGTCCAAGGACTGCCGATCAGCCGCACGAGACGCTCGGGAAGTATCTCGAACTGCTCACCGCAAAGGCGACCTTTGAGGTCCCGCACCGGCAGAGTGGCGGTGCGGTCACGGCAATCCTTACAAACGCCCTCGATAGTGGCCTGATCGATGCCGTAGTCACGGTGACCGAGGACCGCTGGACGCTCAAGCCCTCATCGGCGGTAATCACAAAATCGGAAGTGCTCGTCACAGAAGCCGGCAGCCGGTACAGCTGGTGGGTGCCGCTCCTTGCAGCGCTCAAAGAGGCCGTAGTGATCCGGAAGTACACGAAGATCGCAGTTATTGGAGTCCCCTGCGCCGTGCAGGCCGCGGCCCGGATCCGGGCAAGCGAGTACGATCTCCTCCGCCCGTACGGGAATGCGATCCGCCTTGTCGTTGGCCTCTTCTGTACCGAGACCTTCGATTATGCCGGCCTTGTGCACGGGAAACTTGAAAAGAAGTACAAACTCGCACCGCATGAGATCAAGAAACTGGATGTCAAGGGCAAGCTGGTCATCCTTAAAGAGGACGGCACGATCCTCGATGTGCCGCTCGCGGATCTCGAAGACGCGATCCGGCCCGGCTGCCATATCTGCACGGACTTCTCCTCGATTGAGGCCGATCTCTCCGCAGGTGCGGTCGGGAGCCCGGCCGGGTCGACCACGCTCATTGTGCGGAATGCCACCGGGAAAGGATTCGTGGAGAGCGCAGTCCGGAACGGGAAACTCTCCGTTGCAGCCGGTGCCGATACCGCCGCGATCGAGAAACTGGCAGCAGCAAAAATCAAAAAGAATTCCCGGAAATAATTTCCTTTTTTTTTAATACGTTTCACAATAATTATCCGCACACGATGCGTATCACCCGGTGAAGATTATGAATAGTTTATCGCTGTTTACCGCATTCGTGCCGTGGATTGCCTTTGCTCTTATTGCACAGGCACCGCTGGGGAATCCGGGCTTAAGCCTGATCTTAGCGTTTGTGATTGCGATTGTACTTGCCCTCGCAACAAGTTACCACCAGCTGGTCAAGGGGTATATCCTTGCCATCGTATCGCTCGCATTTTTTGCCGTATTCTTTACTCTGATCATCGGCCTTGGCCAGTATTACCTGGCAAATTACATTGCCGTGCTCTCGATGCTGCTTTTAACCGTCGTCAGCTGGGGCACCATCGCCTTCCACTTCCCCTTTACCCTCCAGTATTCCCGCGAAGGGGTCGAACCCGAGCGCGTCAAAAGCGCCCCGTTTATGAAAGTCAATTACATCATCACCGCGGTGTGGGCCCTTGCTTTCACGCTGGGTTTTGTCATCAACGTTTTTCTGCTGGTCTACCCGGTCCAGGGTTCTATTTTCTGGGACAACGTGCAGTGGGTCTTCATGATAATCGCAATTGTCTTTACTATCTGGTACCCGGCGTATGTCCACAAGGAGCGGGCCATTGAAGCCATGATGAGGTACCGGCCCGATCTTCTGAAAAAAGCGTAAATATTTTTTCCTTTTTTTCATGCACTGCTCTTTTCCCGGGGCCTCTTTTTGCAAGAAGCCCTGTGAAATGCCTTACCCACCACTCTTGTTTTTTTTTAAGAGTCCCGAATTCTTTTAAAGGAAGCCTTCCTCATTCTATATTATCGGAAAAATCCGGGCGCGGGCGGAGAAAAGCCCGTTCCTTCCCGGAAAGGTGACCTACCATGAAGATGATAAAGGCAATGATACGCCCCGAGAAGTTCGAGGCAGTCAAGACGGCACTGGATACGGCCGGCTTTGGAGCGATGACCGTGTTTGATGTCGAAGGGCGGGGCGTCCAGAAAGGCATCAAGCAGCAGTACCGGGGGGCCGAATATATCACCGACCTTATCCCGAAACGCCAGATCGAGATCGTGGTCTCCGATGAGTCCGCAGAAAAGGTGATCGAGGTCGTCAAGACCGCCGCGTATACCGGTAAAATCGGCGACGGCCAGATCTTTGTCTTACCGGTCGAGGACTCGATCCGGGTCCGGACCGGGGAACGGGGCAACAGCGGGATCTAAAAAAGTCCCTCTCTTTTTCGTACAACTCTTATACGGGCAGTTTATCTCCCACAGGGTTTTTACCGGCACGGACCGGGTATTCCCGGAAATAAAAAAGAAAAAAATACGAATTACTCTGCGTTGGGTGCCGTCCAGACAGGACAGCCCTTGTGCGCGAGCCTGAAGATCTTCGGTTCCGAGAGCGGGGAGCAGCCGGTGTATCCGCAGCGGGGCATAAGCAGATCGGTCTGCGGGATAAAACCGCCGCAGGTTTCACATCTGTTGAACTGTGTCATGGTTCTCATCCTTGGTAAGAAAAACCGGATTCCTCCGGTTGTTCCAGATAATGTTAACCAAACATAGTATAGATTTTTCTATGTTAATCGGGTCTTTTTTACGGAGCGGATCCGGCCACAAAATAATCTGGTTACTGCCCTTTCCGGCTCCGCACGAACGGCGAGCACCGGGCAAAGAACCCGGCAATAAAGCCGGCAAAAGCCTCGTCCCAGCAGTCCGCACCTTCGAGCACGCACCAGTCCTTCTCAAGCGATGCCCGGATGTGCCGGCCCACGCCCACATTCAGGAGCTCCTTTGAGGTGAGGAGATCGGCAGCCGACCGGTACTCCCGCGGGACTTCCATCACGTACCGGCCGTTCTCCACGAACGGGCCGGGCAGGACTGCATCCCGGTACTTTTCCCGGAACTTCTCCGCGTTTACCTTGTTCCAGAGCGGCGGGCCCTCGTGGCGCCGGATTGGCGGGAGCTCGTCGGTTAAGAGCTCGAAGAGCAGCATGCAGCGTTCCGTTCCCATCTCGTAGTGGGCGTGGTGCACCACAAAACCGTTCCGGGCGAGCAGATCGCTCACCGCCCCGGTGCTGCGCCGGAGCTGCGGCACCACGATCTCGTCAATAAACGGCGGGGTCGCAAACGTGACCGCGTACAGGGACGTGCCCCGCGAGGCAAGGATTGCGGCAAGCTCGTCCCTGCTCACCGGGATAATCTTCGGCAGTTCGAAGAACGCTTCGGACGGCGCCTCGCGGTAGCCCCGGGCAAGCTCCACGAACTCCGCCATCCGGTCGATCGACACCGCTGCCGCCACATTGCGCCGGGGATCGACCGGGTCGATCACTACGAGCGGCTCC
>WSSedL1CaDRAFT_10000021_pt1:0-2500 | contig 95367 bp, 69 predicted proteins | sample WetSurSL1Cattail_FD_9464 | JGI IMG/M metagenome (IMG submission 9464)
CTGATGCAAGTTCTTCCCTTCTGAATCAGATAGATTCATATCTGAAAGAGGCTGACAATAAGTTCTTTCAAAATTGACTATTTGTTCCTCTGTTAGAGGTGTTGCGGAAATGTCTGCGATCGAGTAAATAGCTCTACGAACGAATGGATCGGATCGAATTGGAAAATGGAAAGATTTGTACAAGTTATACGTTTCGTCACCACTTTGTGGAAAATCGTTAGGTATGAATATGTTAGATACCTGTGACTCGATTGGGGAAATAGTCTCTCTCTCCAAAAAAATATGTTTTTTTTTACCGACGCACAAAGAAAATATTTTGTTGCGAATGAACAAGATATTGAGGAATTGTCCATATGTAAGATCATAATTATGGATACGGGTCTTTTCCACATAAAAAGGGAATCTTTTGTTACAATAGAACCAGAAGTGATGTGGATCATTCAAGAATCGAAGTCGATTTGCTTTATAAAAAGAAAATATCAATGAACTTCTATGAAATGGTTTCACGGGATTCAGCCAATTGTCTCGATCATGGGATATCATTGAAAAATTGGAATCCGTGTTATCAAAGGATTTCCTGCGATTATTTCTAGTCTGGAATGAGTCAATCATCCACTTTGGTATCTTTTTGAACAAAAATGGGAATATTGTTCCTCCATTGATCAAGAATTTCGGTCTTTGGGAAGTATCATGATCATCCAATAAGAAGGGTTTCAATTTATTCAAATGAACGATTTGAACACCTATTGATTCTAACAACTGATTGCGGAGTTGATCATTCGGACCTTTCAATTCATAGATGTGGATCTCGGACCTATGAATGGGGATATTCCCGATACTCACAAAGAAAAGGGGAAGTGACTTGGACAAAAAGGGAAGTGACTTGGACAAAAAGAGAAGTGACTTGGACAAAAAGAAACGAAGTGACTTAGACAAATCTTGTTTGTCGATAGCCTCGGACCAATCAATCGAATATTGATTAATACGTAATCGATCGAACACTACTTGAAAACGCTTCTTCTGTTCAGAAACGAAATCTTCCAAATGTTCCTGGAAATTCTTGGTCCCATTGGACCATTTATATCTATATGCATCAGGATCCCGATTCATGGATCTCTCGGTTCGAGAAATAAGAGGATCAAACCATTTCTTCTGACTCTTTTTCAAATTCGATAAATGTTGGTTGATCGTATATTTCATTATAGTTATATGATTCAGAGTATCATTTCCTATTTGACCCCTTTGAATTCCATATTCGAAGTTGCGATCGGATCTATTCATTAAAAAGAATCGATTCGATACATTTCTTATGTACCCATAGGTGCTATATTGGATTTGAATCAGATTTCGGATCAATCTATATTGATTGACTGCCTCCATTATGTTGTTGCTAGCAAATACCGCTGTTTTTAGTTTTGAATCTTCCAAATCATTCCCGCAGTGGATCCGGACCGATTTTTTTCTGATCCTTCGATAAAAAGATTCATTCTCTTCATAAAAAAGAGGAGGTAGAACCAATAAAGATTTCTTTTTCGATTCATCTCTGGAGTTGAATACCTCATTCAAGAATTTTTTTTGATCCAACCTGTAGGAATCAATAGAAAAGGAAAATCCCCTATGATACACCAGATCCGGCTCGGTTATTGATAGAGTGAATAGATCTGCCATTTCTTGAAATCTCTCTTCTGATTCAAAATCGTGGTGTAACGTGTATCCCCCTTTGTTCCGGTCATGGAATAGATGAAATAAATCCAAAAATGGATTTTTGTTCAAGAATGAAATCTTATTGGAACTGTCCATCATATCCGATTCATCCTTCGGAACCATATCACATCCCGGATCTGATGAAATAGGATGAATTGAGACGGTTTTTTGTAAATACGTAATTATCTTGAATGTATCAACCATTTCTTTATTTTCCGATCGCCTGGAAGGGACAAAAGAAACATCTTGTTTTTTCTTCAAAAATTTCTGATCTCTAGTGGACCTCTCAGTAGGATTCGAACCCAGATGAAGTTCTGACCATCTGTCAGAGAAAAAAGAACGAATTGATCTTGTAGGATTCCCAAGAAATTCTTCGATTTCTTCCGGAAGCAGATGATTATTCATCTGCTTCTCACGTTCCGTGAATAGCCGGGACATTGAGGAAGATCCAAAAAGGCATTTCGGGAATCGATCTGATTCTATCTCTGTTCCTTCCGTTTGAAGAAAGGAAGGATCCCAAAGAATCGATCTTTCTTTTAGTTGCTGAATCTCTGTTTGATCGATCAATGTGTGATATTCTGAATCCTCATTTCTAATGGAATCGAAATGATCTATGAACTGATCAGAAGATCCTTTCAATTGGCTAGAATCCGTTACTTGAACGAAAATAGATCTTGTAGAATCATATTGAATATTTGACAATACATTCCGTACCTTGCTAAAAAACCGATCCTTGTTTCCCAACCACACATTGTCTAACCAAATCAAATTCTCTCTTGATACGTTCCTCAAAAAA
>WSSedL1CaDRAFT_10000021_pt1:10000-30000 | contig 95367 bp, 69 predicted proteins | sample WetSurSL1Cattail_FD_9464 | JGI IMG/M metagenome (IMG submission 9464)
CATAGGGCTCTATCCATTTATTCACTAGACCCAACTGTAAATGGGAATTTATTTTGTCCCACAAAAATCAAAACAATTTTTTTGAACTGTAACGATCCGGTAAAATAAACTCCAAGTTTTACTTTCATTTTACTTTATTAATTAATAAATCAAATCGAAAATAATAAATTAATTTTATTACGACATGCTGTTTTTTCCATTCATTACCTTTGAGGATCAGTCGTGGTCTTATAGACTCTACCAAGAGTCTGGACGAATTCGTTGCTTCATCCAAATGTGTAAAAGATCATAGTCGCACTTAAAAGCCGAGTACTCTACCGTTGAGTTAGCAACCCGGATAAATAGAATATGTAGATACGATCGAAATAAAAAAATCAATTGAATTGCACTGCACAATCCTATCAAAACATTGAACTAGCAACACATCAAAAAGAAAGATTTTATGATCAATTATAAACACTCAAATACCAAAATGAGCAGATCTAATTAAAAAACATTACCAATTGAGATCTAAAAGTTGTGACAAACCACCCATTTTTTTTTCAATTTTTTTTTGATTTTCCTTAAAAAACACATTTTGTATGAGAGTAAATGCAGCAAGGCAAACCCATCATTTGAGTGAAGTGAAGGAAAGAAAAAACCAATATGGAGTGGGGATAAACAGATCCATTTATCTACGATCGAATTATATTTGTTCGATACACCATTGTCAATATAAATGTAATGTTGAGAAAACAAATTTAAGTAAATAAAATAAAGACTTGTGTTGGATTGGCACAACATAAACATAAATAAAAAATTCGAATGGAAAAAATTAAGGAAAAGGTAAAGAAAAAATCCGCAGTTGATTCAATTAATTAAAGGTACAATAAGCAAGATTTACCCCTTATTTGTTGGTAAATTTAATTCCTGCACCAATAAAAACGTAAATAAATATGAATAAAGCAAGAATAAAGTAAAAGAATATGTAAATAATTACACAAAAATAGATACTAGTAACCGTCCCCTACTTTTTATTTTTGAATTTCAATTTCGTTTTTTCCTTTCATTAATTCGAAGTTCCTTCTTTAAAAAATTCTGCCTTCTTTAAAATATCATAAACCGTTCCTGTAGGTTGAGCGCCCTTTTCAAGGAAATATAAAATAGCGGGAACATTTAAAAAAGTTTGATTTTTTATCGGATCGTAAAAACCTACTTTTCGAAGATCTCTTCCTTCTCTTCGGGATCGAACATCAATTGCAACGATTCGATAGATAGCTCATTGGGATAGATGTCGATAAACAAAGCCCCCCCTAGAAACGTATAGGAGGTTTTCTCCTCATACGGCTCGAGAAAAATGATTCTCATTTCTGTAGGAAAATGGATCCAGAAAATCATGAATTAGACTATGATTTGAATTCAGTCCTTTTTTGTTCTTCCTTACAGAAAAAAGGAAATCTCATTCATACTCATAACTCAAGTTGGGTAATTGTGACAGAGTTCAAAGGAAAATCCTTTGACATTTATTGAGCTGTCTCTAAACTCTTTTGTTTGTCTCATCTCAAATCTATTTTTATTCCTCATTCTGATCCAATTATTGAGACAATTGAAAATAGTGTTTCCTTGTTCCGGAATCCTTTATCTTTGCTTTGTGAAATCATTGGGTTTAGACATTACTTCAGGGATCCTTATTCCTTTCAAAACGGCAGCAACATACCTTTTTTATTTCTTTCTGTTATTTCTTTCTATATAAATAGAATACGAACGATTGATTCCCTTGTTATATACTTTTGATTGAAACGGTTTTACCAATTTAGAAAAGTTTTACTTTTTTGCAAACTTATTCGAATTTGACCCTTTCGATATAGATATATATTGAGGATATACTTACAAAGTTGGTCTAACTTATTGATTTTCACTAACCCTAGATTCTTTCCCTTGATAAATTATTCAATTAATCCTTTCTTCTCGAGCTCCATCATGTACTATTTACTTACAATCCAACACAAATTGGGTTCTTAGCAGAACAGAACAAATTATGTCGAGCCAAGAGCATCTTCATTACTATAGAAAATGGTGGATGTAAAAATCCACAATTGATCATGTCCTTCAAGTCGCACGTTGCTTTCTACCACATCGTTTCAAACGAAGTTTTACCATAACTTTCCTCTAATTTCATTTCAAAGCGGTATGGAATTGATTCAATATGGAATCGTGAATAGTCATTGGTTCCATCAGTATATATCAGTATTTACTAGTCCATACTTATCTATCTATGGATAGATAAGTATTTATCTGGAGAAGGCTTAACAAAAATCCAATTTATTTAACCCTATATTCTATCATATGAATAAAACAGATTTATGAAAAAGACGAATAAACTAGTTTGCTTAAGATTTATTATTTATACATCTTCGATAGATTGTTTGAGACGATTAATCATGCATGATTAATTGTCTCGAACAAATAAACTACAAATCCCAAAAAGAAGTTTAATAATAATAGATTTCCAATTCCAGAACAAAATCAATTATTAACCAAATACACTATTTCAATGACCCGAAAAGGTCGAAATAATATAGATTTATCACACTTCTTCAAGTACTAAGAGAAAAAATTTAAGTAAGAAAAAAAGATCTCGTATACGGTAAAATTAAGGTCCTTACATTATTCTTTCTTTCATCATAAAAATAAAATATAAATCAAGAATCAGAGGGGTATGATCTTTTCGTATCCATCATATACAAGGAACAGTTCTTACCAGTAATTACTGGTAATTAGTAATTATAGGATATTTAAAGAATTACGGATCCTTTTCACTTAACCGAAATGTCCGCCCTGTTACTGAAATACAACAATACAATAAAAATATATAATATATATCATATTGGCATAGGCCTTGTTTTTTATACATATTTTGTTTTACTTCAGGTTCCATAATTTTTTGATCAATTCAAAAGTCAAATAACAAGTAAATGGAATATACGAATTTATCCCCAATCGCTACATTACATTGATTTACAATCATTGATTTGAACCAGATAATATCTAAGATACAAAAAATAGGGTCCAGATCCTTTTTCCGATTTTTTCTTTTATCGTGCCAACTTTAGTTAGAAGTTTTAAGACCAGTGATGAAATTTGAAATTCCCTACTTTTAAGTCTCCACATAGAATGTGGAATTCGGATAACCTAGTTATTTTCTTTTTATTTACTTTTGTTTTTGGGGAACGGACTAGAGAAACCTTTCTTTCATATTGCGATTCAGAGTTCATATCTGGGAATTCAGAAGATAAAATTGTTCTCTTTAACAAATTTTTGTTTCATGTGGGATACAATGTGATCCCATCTTTCGTTTCATCAGAAACGGTCTGGGACGGAAGGATTCGAACCTCCGAGTGACGGGACCAAAACCCGCTGCCTTACCGCTTGGCCACGCCCCATTTCTATTTCTATTATACACTAATAAACACTATTATTGATATTGGTTATTCGTCAATCCCAACTCAAATACATAAAAACATATGAGATATTTTGTTGCTAGGATTCAATACATGTAGATATAGAATAATAAAATTCATTGATCATTACATGGAATTCAATTAAGATATTGTATGAAAGTCGAATTCCTTGTATTCTCATTCTCAAATGAGAATGTAAGGAGGTATTTTTTATTTGGGGGAGTCCGAAGAAAAAGAAGGATTTTTTGATCTGCCTTTTTCATTTTTCCCTTATAAAAATAAATCAATCAAAATAAAATTATCTAATCTACAAGAACAAAATATTTGTTATGCTTAATATCTTTAGTTTAATCTGTATCTGTCTTAATTCTGCCCTTTATTCAAGTAATTTTTTCTTTGCCAAATTGCCCGAAGCTTATGCCATTTTCAATCCAATCGTAGATGTTATGCCTGTCATACCTCTATTCTTTTTTCTCTTAGCCTTTGTTTGGCAAGCTGCTGTAAGTTTTCGATGAAATTTTTAATACTCTACTAAATTTATTATATATTCGATATATAAATTCTAAAAATTGATAAGATCAGATACGTCTTACATTATGAATCCTCGATTCAAAAATCGAAATTCTTGTATTGTATATTGAATGAATAAACGCAGTGATAAATTTGAATCAGCTTTTTCCCCGTTCTCACCTTCTAGTGAGCGCAGACAAGTGAGTCCTCCACAATCCATAATTTTGGATATGGTAAGAATTTTTTAGTTTTTACTAATGAAGGAATAAAAATCTTATTACTAATAAATTTAAAATTTTAACAAATTTCTTAAAATAGACTTTTTTTCATTTTTGGGGTGTCATGTCAAAACAAATAAAATAGGATATGCGATAAAAAATAGGTAATCTATTCCCTTTTTCAACAAAAAAAAATGATCTTGGAGATTGTGTAATGCTTACTCTCAAACTCTTTGTTTACACAGTAGTGATATTCTTTGTTTCCCTATTTATTTTCGGATTCTTATCTAATGATCCAGGACGTAATCCTGGACGTGAGGAATAAAAATAAAAGATTTTGAGTTTTTTTTCTAAATTAATTCTTAAAAATTTTATTTGTTTCATACATTTACCTATGAAAAAATCAAGGGATCGGAATTCCTTCGAATTAGAAAGTCCCAAGTGATCATAGGGAACGGAAAGAGAGGGATTCGAACCCTCGGTACAAATAACTTGTACAACGGATTAGCAATCCGCCGCTTTAGTCCACTCAGCCATCTCTCCCAATTCAAAATTGAAAATTTTTATGCGATGTAACACGTGAAAGAAAGATTGAGAAAAATCCTCGTTTTTTCTTTATTATCTTTTTATTAGATAATTAAATAGATAATTTAGAAAAATTTTGGATTAGATTAAAAATTTCAACTTTCTAAATATCTTTATACTTATTTTTAATATTTTGATACTTAGAATCTAATCTTTTAATTAATCTTTATTATAGTCTATTTTTTATTAGATTCTATTTTTTAATTAATCTTTATTTATTAAATTCTATAATATTAAATTCTATAATTATATTGTAATAATTATATTATAAATTATATTGTAATAGAATCTTTATATTACACTATGTATTTATTATACACTTTTATTATACACTTGAATATAATATTCAATTCGAAATATATCGAATAGATAGAAAATCTAACGAATTATAGAATTCTATTGCTAATTTATTTATATTTATATATATAAATATAAATAATATCTAATATAAATATAAATTAAATAATATCTAAAATTAAATTAAATAATATATAATTAAATAATATATAAAATGACGAACAGACGAACAGTAAAATAAACAATAAATAAATAATTATTAAATTTAAATAAATAATTATTAAATATATAAATTAATATAATATATATAATATAAAATATAATATAAATAATTTAATAATATTAATAAAATTAATATTAATAAAATTCAATTCAGAAAAAAAACCAATTTGATCAGGAATTGTCAATTTATATAATGACTTAAAACAGATCCATTCAATAGAAAGAATACCTTATTTCTTTGATTTTGTACGAAAGGTTTATTCCCCCGGCCTGGTCTGGTTAAGTACTGGCCAGGCCATTTCCTCTTTTATTCCAATGAATCCTTCATTTCCTAGATCAAACAATTTAATTATGATTTGATATTAATCAAAAATACTTGTTATTGCTACTTCAATAACAAAACAAGAGAAATTTCCATTCTAATTCCTATGATAGAAGTGACATTTCTTATTATATTTGAATTAGAATATTTTCTTATTCTTCTTTTTTATTTCTTTTTCTGAATTTATTACTTAACTTAACTATTTATTACTTTCCAGTTAAAGTAAATAAAAAACAAAAAAAAACATGTGATAATATATATCACATATCATAACATAACATGTATATATTTAATATATATATATTATATATATTATATATATTAAACAATATTAATATCATATTATACATATATGTATATATAAATAAATAAAAATATATAAATAAAATAAAATATATAAATTCAATAAAATATAAAATTCAAAAAAAAAAATAAAAAAGAAACCTATATACAAAATTTCGCATTTTTCTAGTCCTGCTTCAATAACTCCTTCAAGTGGAAACCATTAGTTTAGTAATAACTTCTTCCTAGCAAACAAAAGTATAACTAGAACTTTTTATGTTATTTAAATAAACTTGCTACTCTTCGCTTAGCTTTTTTTATTTAAGTCCCCAGCAAGACAAAATGCGTGTCATGACTATCATTTTCATGATTCTCATGCTATCTTGATTGTGTTTAACTCCCCCATTTGTTCGACAAATAATCCATTCATATACAATAATGAATATGTAGCGGGTATAGTTTAGTGGTAAAAGTGTGATTCGTTCTATTAACACCTTAAATAGTTAAGGGGTCCTTTAGTTTTTTTTTCGTACTCCGATCAAAAACTTTATTTCTTAAAAAGGTTTAATCCTTTTCCTCTCAATAGCATATTTGAGGAAGAATATACATTCTCACGATTTGTATCCAAAGGCCAATTAGACATTTCATCCAAAAAGTGGATTATGTATATGGAGTCGTGAAGCACAATTTTTTTTGAATTGGATTAACTATTCCAATTAAATAAGTATGAGTAAAGGATCTATGGATAAAGATCCAAAAGTTTAGTTCCAATCGTAACTAGATCTTCAATTTTTGTGTTGTAAAAGTAAATTCAAATTGAAGCCAAATAGCTAAAAAACGATAGTTTTGGTTTACTAGAACCATCAGCATATTGTTTCAGCTCGGTGGAAACCAAATTCTTTTCCTCAGGATCCGGTGAGTGGAAATAGGGAACGAAGTAACTAGACTAGATGGATTTGGTATAATCTCTCTCCTCTAGAAGGATCATCTAGAAAGCGAGTAGCTTTGGATGCATTCAGACAGAAAAGCTGACATAGATGTTATGGATTTCTTTTTTTCCTCTGGGAATACATCGATCTTCCATAAAGGAGCCGAATGAAACCAAAATTTCATGTTCGGTTTTGAATTAGAGACGTTAAAAAGGATCAACCAACGTCGACTATAACCCCTAGCCTTCCAAGCTAACGATGCGGGTTCGATTCCCGCTACCCGCTCCATATTCTTTATTATATATGCATTATATATGCGTCATCCATTTGGATATGCATCCTTTTCTTATTCTCTAAAATATTTTTTCTGTGTAATCGTTTTTTATCTGAACAAGAGAAAGGAATAATACGAAAGAAAAAAAATAGGAATGAAAAGCGTCCATTGTCTAATGGATAGGACAGAGGTCTTCTAAACCTTTGGTATAGGTTCAAATCCTATTGGACGCAATTTTTTTCCAGCGATTTTTATAAATGGCTATACTAATAAACCTTTTTTGAATGATTCAAATGAAAAATATTTCTCAATGGTTACTCTTATACTAAGAATAAACATGATAAATTTATGTTTGTTCCTGCAGTAAAAACAGTTCGATCTGTTCCTGAATAGCTTCCTTCAAAATGGCTTCTGCTTGTTGGTTGAATGTCTTGGTAGAAGATATAATTTCTTGGAATTGAGGTTTATTCTTTTTTAAGTAGGTACGTAACTGAACAAGAAATTTCTTTACCTGTCCAATTTCTAACGAATCAAGATACCCATTCGCTCCGGTATAAATAGTAGCTATCTGCTCTTCTACTGTGAGAGGGGCAGATTGGGATTGTTTAAGCAACTCGCGTAATCGTTGACCTCTTGCCAATTGATTCTGAGTAGCTTTATCGAGATCAGAAGCAAATTGTGCAAAGGCTTCTAACTCTGCGAATTGCGCTAGTTCCAATTTTGATTTACCAGCTACTTGTTTCATGGCTTTAATTTGAGCTGCGGATCCTACTCTAGAAACAGAAATACCCACATTAATAGCAGGTCGGATTCCAGCATTGAATAGATCGGCAGATAAGAATATTTGTCCATCTGTAATGGAAATTACATTAGTAGGAATATAAGCTGAAACGTCTCCAGATTGAGTCTCAACTATTGGTAAAGCGGTCATACTTCCTTCACCTAAACTAGAACTTGATTTAGCGGCTCTTTCCAAAAGGCGTGAATGCAAATAAAAAACATCTCCTGGATAAGCTTCACGACCGGGAGGTCTTCTTAATAAAAGAGACATTTGGCGATAAGCTTGTGCCTGTTTGGAGAGATCATCATAAATTATTAAAGTATGTTTTCCACGATACATAAAATGTTCAGCCAGAGCCGCTCCCGTATAAGGAGCAAGGTATTGTAATGTAGCAGGTGAATCCGCCGTTTCAGCTACGACAATAGTATATTCCATAGCCCCTTGCTCCTGGAAAGTAGTCACTACCTGAGCCACAGAAGATGCTTTTTGACCAATAGCTACATAAACACATATTACATTTTGCCCTTTTTGATTGAGAATTGTATCTGTGGCTACTGCTGTTTTGCCGGTTTGTCTGTCCCCAATAATTAATTCTCGCTGACCGCGTCCTATAGGGATCATTGCATCAATAGCAATAAGCCCTGTTTGAAGGGGCTCATATACAGAACGTCTCGAAATAATACCTGGGGCAGGGGATTCAATTAACCGAGATTCAGAAGATGAAATTTCACCTCTCCCATCAATAGGTTTAGCCAGAGCATTTATAACACGACCCAAATAAGCGTCACTTACAGGTATTTGAGCAATTCTTCCTGTTGCTTTTACAGAGCTTCCCTCTTGTATCATCAACCCATCACCCATTAATACAACGCCAACATTATTTGATTCCAAATTAAGAGCAATGCCTATTGTACCCTCTTCAAATTCTACTAATTCACCTGCCATTACTTCATCAAGACCATGAATACGAGCAATGCCGTCGCCTACTTGAAGTACGGTACCGGTATTCACAATCTTGACTTCTCTACTATATTGTTCAATACGTTCACGGATAATATTACTAATTTCGTCGGCTCGAAGGGTTACCATTAGTATTTCTTTATTCTTTTTCGGAAGCAAGGGGAAAAAAATAATGCCTAAATTCGAAATTCAAATAAAAGTTGAAGGGCTAATCAGTTATTTCTTCCATCGCCCCGAGAATGCCAATATTCGCACGGATAGTACGGAAATGTAACTCGGTATTCATATTCAAACAACTATTCAGAGTTCCTAGAGCTCCTTGTAAGGCTTGTTGGAAAACTCGTTGTCGGACCTGATTCATTGCTCTTTGTTTTTCAAAATCAAGGGTTTCATTTTTGTAATTTTCTAATCGTTCCAAACTATCACAAGTGGCATTAATCAAATTTTCTTTTTCTCGTTCTATCTCAGAATACCCATTCGTTCGATACTCATCTGCTTCTAGTTCCACTTTCCGTAAGCGAACCCGGGCTTTTTCGAGTTGCTCAATGGCCCCTCTACGTAATTCTTCCGAATTGCGAATAGTAATCAAGATCCTCTGTTTTCGATTATCTAATAAATCTTTTAATGAAAGTAGATTATCTTAGCATTAATTTCACAACTTTCATGATCTCTTCCCGAACCAAACATGAATCTTTCGATTCATTTGGCTCTCACGCTCAATTATTTATTTGATTTTTTTGTTATGGGTATTCCCATATCTTTTTTTAATGTAATGAGCCTATCCTCTCTTTTCTTTTCTGTTTGTATTCAAAGATGTCGAAACTGATACAAGACCAGAATAATTATTAGGAGGACTCTTCCGACCAGACAAAACTCTATAATTGTCAGCAAAGTTGTTTCTTTATTTTGATTTCTTCTTTATCTTTTTTGAATTAAAAATTCATTTAGTTTCAAATGCAAATTTATAATTTTTCGATTTTTTCTGCAAATCCAAAAAATTCTCCTCTTTTTTATACATAGGTCGTCGATTCGGCATTGGATAAGATAAAAAGGGCAAGTCCCCATTTTCTAGTAAATGGTTTAAATCATTTTATCGATATGAGTGTTCTATATCAGATAAGTTACCAACTATTCATTTTTAAACCATTTCGGTACTAATGTAGTGGTAGAAAGAGTACCATGTTTTGCCTGGACTTCAAACAGTTTAGTTTTAACCATGTTAATGGTCTCGCATTATTGGTTGATAGAGAATCAAAGTTGATTTACCAATTAGTTACGAAATGCTATGGTTCTTACATATGATTTCTAAATTTATTCAGAAGTAATTCGTCGAGATCGTGCACCTTTTTTCCTATTTATCCTAAACATACTATAAATAAAGTGCAGTTGGATGGATCCAACCTATTCTTGAAATACACAACTCGCACACACTCCCTTTCCAAAAAAAATCAATACACCAATCACTACACTTAGATTTATTAGATTTGTTGCTAAAATATCGGTATTAAACCCGAAACTCCCGGCGGATGGCCAGTGGCCCAAGAAAACGAAAGAATCGGTTACATTTTTCATATGCTCTCCTCTTATAGATAGGACTAACAAAGAACAAAGTTCTTTTTCTATCACTTTGTTCGCCCCTTTCTTTTTTGATCGATTTTTTTATTAATTGAATTTCCCTTTTTTAATGGGAATAAATTAAATCTCGTAATTTTATTTAGGTTAGGTCTTAGGTCTCATTTCAATTGCGAAAAATATCGTTTATTGAAATGTTTCCTAACATAAAAGGAAAAAAGTTTCCATTGTACTAAGCGAAGGACGGGAAGGAAGAAAGCGAACGAATCCCGTAATTCCTCATCCTCAAATCAGTCCTTCCTGGGTCTCAATAAATAAGTAATTGTAAGAGTAAAGTGTTGATATAATTCGAAGAAGCAAACGGCAATTTCAAGTTAATAAAATCAGAAAATAAAGTATGTAATCTAAAGTACTTTTTTACATTTCTAGAATTAAACAAAAATTAAACAAAAGGATTCGCAAATAAAAGTGCTAATGCCACGACCAGTCCGTAAATTGTTAAAGCTTCCATAAAAGCTAGACTCAGCAATAAAGTACCTCGTATTTTACCCTCTGCTTCTGGTTGTCTCGCAATACCTTCTACAGCTTGGCCTGCAGCAGTACCTTGACCAACTCCAGGTCCAATAGAAGCAAGCCCTACAGCCAATCCAGCAGCAATAACAGAAGCGGCAGAAATCAGTGGATTCATGGTAAGTTCCTCGCATAAAAAAAAAAGAAATGGTTAATGATACAATCAACCAATGAATTTTTACTTATTTTATCATTTTTTATCATTAAGATGTATTGGATCGAAATAATTAAAAACTACGAATTGAAATGATAATATTGATGAATCGTCAGAACTACTTCGATATCTAGTTTTTAATTTCTACCCTTTTTGTAAATCCCTATACATATAGTTCTAGTCTAGTTATTGCATTTCTTTCCAACCATTCCTTCATTCAATTTTTCGTTCTTTACCCTTCTATATCATCTGTTTTTTCAGCCAATCCACAATTACAGACAAAACAGAAGGACTTATATGGGAATCCATCTAAATGCAGTAAACTGCAATCAAATCAATATATGCAATCGATATCTATATGTATATGAATATATATATATATCAATATACATATAGAATATCAATATAGAATATCAATATTAATATATATATATATTAATATTGATAAATATAAGTATAATTGATAAATAATAAATATAAGTATATTAAGTATACGTTGATAGATAATAGATATAAGTATAAGTTGAGATAAGTTAAGAGCTTATTTATATATAGGAAATAGGGACTCTATAACTAGTGAATATCTAATATTACCTATACATTTGTATTACATATACATTTGTTTCTTCTATAACGTAAACTTTATATGGAATCAGATTCTAGAATAATTCCTCGAAACCCACATAAAAAGTGGCTGGACTTATAGACATTACATACACTCAGTGTGACCTCCCAAACCATCTTTTTTTTATTTCGTAACATCGTGCATCTTCTTTCCTACGACTCGAAGTCCTATATTCATACGTATTTATATCTATTATGCTCTCCAACCAAGCAGATTATCTTGAATCATGCATGAATTGGGATAAGCTAAAAAAAAAAAAAAGACTATTTCGAAAACTAGTCAATGATGCCCCTCCATGGATTCGCCTATATAAGCCGCGGCTAACGTTGCAAAAATAAGAGCTTGAATACCACTTGTAAATAATCCAAGAAACATAACAGGTATAGGAACTACTAAAGGGACTAAAGAAACAAGAACAACAACTACTAATTCATCAGCCAATATATTCCCGAAAAGTCGAAAACTCAGAGATAAAGGTTTTGTGAAATCTTCTAAGATGTTAATTGGTAAAAGTATTGGAGTTGGTTTAATGTATTTCTCGAAATAACCCAATCCTTTTTTAGTAAGACCCGCATAAAAATATGCCACTGACGTGAGTAAAGCTAAAGCAACAGTAGTATTTATATCATTCGTAGGCGCAGCTAACTCCCCATGAGGTAACTCTATGATTTTCCAAGGTAAAAGAGCACCTGACCAATTAGAAACAAAGATAAATAGGAACATAGTTCCAATAAAGGGAACCCAAGGACCATATTCTTCTCCAATTTGGGTTTTGCTCAAGTCTCGGATAAATTCAAGGACATATTCGAAGAAATTCTGACCGTCGGTCGGAATAGTTTGTGGATTCCGAACAGCTATGATGGCTGAACCTAACAAGATAGCAATTACGAACCAAGAAGTGATAAGTACTTGGGCATGGATTTGTAAACCTCCTATTTGCCAATAGAAATGTTGGCCTACTTCTACACCCGATATATCGTATAGCCCCTTGAGTGTTTTAATGGAACATGGTATAACATTCATATTGTCCTCTGATAGAAATTGAACTTCAAAAAAAGGAATTATTTTGATTCAACCATTTCTTTCTCAAATCACCAACGTGAATCATTAATCGTATATTTAGGATACCAAGAAATCGCATAACATCATAATATATATATATATATCAATATCCCCAGTTCTTTCTTTATCTCTTTTTAAAAATGAAAAAATCGTAACCGATTCAATAAATCTATGGAGTTGCCCAATAATTAAATAATCTTATTATTCTGAATTCTTATTATTCTTAATCATAATCAACGATTTCTTATATAGCTAGAACGACCCTCACAAATTGCGGATACTAATTTGTTAAGAATCAATCGAATTGAAGCTATAGCGTCATCGTTGGCTGGAATCGAAATATCTGCGAGATCTGGGTCACAATTTGTATCGATTAAACAAATCGTCGGAATCCCCAAAATAGCACATTCTCGAAGAGCCGTATATTCTTCTTGCTGATCAACGATGATCACAATATCAGGCAACCCCGTCATATATTTGATCCCACCGAGATATGTTTGTAAGGTATATAATTTTCTCTTCAACATTGCTGCATCTCTTTTAGGGAGACGGTTGAGTTTCCCCATCTTTTCTTCTGCTCTTAAATCCCTGAACTTAGAAAGTCTCGTTTCCGTAGTAGACCAATTCGTTAACATACCACCGAGCCATTTTTTATTAACATAATGACATCGAGCCCTTATTGCAGCTGATGCTACTAAATCCGCTGCTTTATTTTTGGTACCAACGATTAAGAAGCTTTTTCCCCTACTTGCTGCATCAAAAACTAAATCACAGGCTTCTGATAAAAACCGAGCAGTTCTAGCGAGATTTGTAATATGAATACCTTTACGCTTTGCCGAGATGTAAGGGGCCATTCTAGGATTCCATTTCTTAGTACCATGACCAAAATGAACTCCTGCTTCCATCATCTCTTCCAAATTGATGTTCCAATATCTTCTTGTCATTTTTTCCCACACTTCCTTTTTGTTTTTTTTTTTTTTTATTAACAAAGAGACGAGGTACCTTGAAATAAATAATTGTTCCGATGGAACCTTCTACCGGGGATTGACCATTGATACACGGCACAAACCATAAATTTTTTTAATTACTTATTTTATTGATTTTTATTTATTACCAAATCAATAAAATAATAAGACCAGTCCAGTATAGTTAAAAGATAGTTAAAGTAAAAATGAATCCACTCTTAGGAATCATTAAATCGCATAAATGATTTTTCTGATGTCTCATGGAAATTTGTTTCATGGAAATTGTTTGTCACGTAAGAACAAAATAATTCTCTATGGTGTAACAAAATATCTTTCGTTTCCAACTCGAATAGATTTTTTCTTTTGATTTCCAAATAAATGTTCTTGTCTTGCCTTGAACGATGCACAAATTTTTGGAATCCAGTACCAACAGGTATAATCCCCCCTAGAACAACGTTCTCTTTCAGGCCTTTCAACCAATCAATACGACCTCGTAAAGCAGCTTTTGCTAAAACTCGAGCAGTTTCTTGAAAACTTGCTTCGGATATGAAACTTTGAGTATTCAGAGATGCTCTTGTTATTCCCAATAAGATTGCCCGATAACAGATCGATTCATTCAAAGCGCGCCCTGCGCGTTCCGCTCGCAACAATCCGATTAATTCTCCAGGTGAAAAAACATTAGACATTCCATCTTCTGAAACCAATACTTTTGATGTTACTTGATGTACAATAATCTCTATATGTCTATTATGGATCTGTACCCCCTGGGATCGATAAACCTTTTGGATCTTATTAACCAAAGAGATACGACTTTGAGCTATGGTTAGCTCAGCTCCAATTAAGAACCCCCAGGGGATCCCAAGAATTCTTGGTATACGTTCGTTCCAACCTTCAACTCTCCTTTCGAGGTTCATCGATATTGAATCAATCGAACGCACTTCTAAGATTTGTTCCACTTTTGGAAGACCTTGCGTTATGTCACCAGATCTCGATTTTTCATATATAAATGTAACTAATGTATCTCCTTCGTAAAGGATTTCCCCATAATGACCATGAACAGTTGCTCCTGGAGTGGCCAAATAAGGCTTAGCTGATCTTATAACTAAAGAGTCAACATTAACAATTAAAATTTGACCAGATTTTTTTATGTGTGGTTCGTATTTAAATAGACATACATTTTCACAAATAAATTGTCCAAGGCTAATTATTGTTGATGCCTCTTCCCAATAATCGTGATGGAGAAAGCACCAATCCAAATGGAAGGGGTTCAAAATGATGTTACTGCATGGATCGGGATTATAAATCCTCCCATTTTCATCTATTAAAAAATATTTAAGTACTTGAAGTACTTGAAAAGTCTCTTTGAAATTGTCAAGTAGCAAATATTTCTTTAACAAGATCTGATTATGAGTTATTAAATGGTAAGATGAATAAAAATTCGATATTTTAGGTACAATCGTTCCTAAGGGACCCAATAAATCCCTAATTGGTATTATGGGATCTGATTCTTTTGTCACATTGTTATATTTCGAACTAAGGAATGGACCAATTCGAGAACAATTGGATGATGACAAAATTAGCAAAGATCGGCATTCCTTAGTTCGATTCAACAACGTACCAACAGTTCCTCGATGTTGGCTAAGTGATTGAATCTTCACCTTGGAATAAAAAGGATTTATATTGGTGCGATCTAATCCATTATCGGGAATCAATCCTGAACTTGCCCTATCATACCTTTTTCCGGTATACGAAATAGTGGACTTGACTAAGTCAATTCTTATGAAATCGCGAATCAGATCATTTGCCCTTACTTGAACAAAGGAAGCATGAACCTCTTCTCTGGAACCATTTTGTTCGTGGTCCCAATTCAATACTAAGCAAGTCCGAACTAATTGAATACTTGTGTGGTAAATTCCTCGAATTGACTTGCCATTTCCATAAAGGATATAATTGACAACTCTAAGTTGGACGTTATCCTTTTCCTGCAAGAGATCCTGAGGGAAAAGTGTTGCTAAATTTATCCCATCGGCTATTTCATATGTGACTACAGGTCGAACCGAAACAAAATACTTTTTCTTGGTAGGTGTGATACGTTGAACATAAATCCAATTTTTCAATTTTTTTGATTCCTTAGAGTTTTTTTTTTCTGTTTCTGGTGGTATCAAAATGCCGCTGTGCCTGGATATCTTATCTGTCTCGCCAGGAAAATGAATATCGCCAGAAAAGATTTTCAATTCAATATATTTTTTTTTTCTCTCCACTCGGACTAATCCACCTACTCGGCTTCTTGTATTTAAAGTGAGTCGTGTATCTACTCCAATGATACTATTGTTCCGGACCATTATGAATGAGGATCCCGGCAAGATATGCACTTCTTCGAGAATGAAAAAAAACTGATCTACTTTCATTTGGTATTTCGGACTAAATTCTTTTGCTCCTCGATACTCAATCAAATCCTCTTTTTTTATGATTGAATCTACCTCTATGGTTCCATATTTAGTAATTCCTGAACTGTTTCTTCTGTATCGTGGATCATCAAAATAAGCAAGAATACTTTTTCTACGTAAAATACCATTTATGGGTATTTCAATCGAAATACCAAAACAGGGTATTAGTTCTTTCTCTTGTTCTTGATCATATTGTAATGGGATGATGAATCTATCTCTTCGCTTTTTCGCTAAGAAATCAGAATTCTCTTGGAGAATAGAAGGATATATGAAATTCCAATGACTATTGGATATGATTTGATCAGGTCTTGAATAGTCAAGAATTTCCCTATCTTTTTTATAAGAAGTATATAACAATTTATGTCTTACTTGATCATTAGTCATTGAGAAGTCCGAGATATATCTTCCTTCAACAGAAAAAGAATCAACATTCATTTGATCTTGATCCTTGTGGAGCGAAAAAGACACTATACTGGATCTGCACGGACCTCCTGCTAATATCCATAAATGGCTTGTTTTTGGTAATAAATGAACATTACCATATGTATATTCAGGTGCATGGTAGACGTCGGTACTCCAGTGCATTTCTCCCTCTAATTCAGAATAAATATGTTTTCGTACCCTCTCTTTAAAATGAAAAGTAGACGTTCCAGCACGAATCTCAGCAATCACTTGTTCTGATTCTACATATTGATCATTTTGAACTAAAATCAAACTTTTTGGTGGAATGTTCACATTATGTATAATATCTCGACTCTCAATAGTTACATACAAGTCTATAGAACATAAAAAAGCAGGGTGTCCATGACGGGTACGTGTGGGATGAACCAAATCCTCATTGAATTGGATTTTCCCATTAGAAGGAGCTCGTACATGTTCGGCAGTACCACCAGTGAATACTCCACCGGTATGAAAAGTTCTTAATGTTAGTTGCGTCCCCGGTTCCCCAATTGATTGACCCGCAATAATACCTACGGCTTCTCCCAATTCGACCAAATCGCCATGAGTGGGACTCCGACCATAACATAATTGACAGATCCAAGATGTACTCCTGCAAGTAAATGGGGTTCTAATATATATTGGTTGTGCTCGAAAGGTTATGAATCGATTCACAAGTCCAATCCCAATATCTTGATTTCGAGTGGCAATGCATCGTGGGCCGATATATATATCGTCTGCTAATACACGACCAATTAGTGTTTGGACAAAAATTTTTTCCGTCATCCCATTTTGAGGACTCACGGAAATACCTCGGATAGTACCACAATCTCTTCTACGTACAATAATGTGTTGAACTACTTCAACAAGTCTACGTGTAAGATATCCAGCATCTGATGTTCGTACAGCAGTATCTACAACTCCTTTGCGGGCTCCATAGCAGGAAATTATATATTCTGTCAAAGAAAGTCCCTCGCGTAAATTGCTTTGAATGGGTAAATCAATCATTTGTCCTTGGGGATCTGACATTAATCCTCTCATACCTACTAATTGGTGTATCTGAGATGCATTCCCCCTAGCTCCCGAAAAAGACATTAGATAAACTGGATTAGAAGGATCAGTCATCTGAAAATTTGGATTCATTTCTTGTCTCAAATATTCACTTGTAGCATACCATATCTCAATGGACTGACGTAATTTTTCTACCGCATGCACATTCCCATAATGATGGTGCTTCTCCAAAATAAAACTTTGTTGTTCAGCGTCTTGGACTAACCATCCCTTAGAAGGTATTGTTAAAAGATCATCAATTCCTAATGAAATAGATGTAGCAGTGGCTTGATGGAAACCTAAAGTCTTTACTTGATCCAGGATATGTGATGTATATCCCATTCCGAAATGATCTATTAATCTGCTAATAAGTCGTTTCATAGCAGTTCCATTTATCACTTTATTGTGAAAGACCAGATCGGCCCGTTCTGCCATAAGTACCTCTATATTCTGCTGAGTAGGATTCGACAATGGGCCTGAATCAGTGATTCGAAAAACTTAACTTCCTTTCCTCAATCTCAATCTTGATTCACGCAGAAATTCAGAAATTATGATACTAGTTAAATTGGAAAGACCCGAATTCCCATAGGAAGGAGCATCTCCTAATCTCATTTCTTAGTTGAGATTTCTTAGTTTAGATAGTGTATGAGTAGGCCCGACAAAACCCTTGTATGGCTTCTTCTATTTCTCGATAAAAAGAAATATGACCCAGAGTGGTTCGAATGTATATACACCGGATTTCTTTTTTTACACTTCCTACCATTAGATAGTGACCATAAATCTCATGATAAGTACCCAAAGATTCATATTGAACTTCGATGGGAACTTCTCTTGACCCAATGACACGTTGATCTAGTTTCCATCGGAGCCACAAAGGACTATCTAAACTAATTCGTTTCTGCCGATAAGCTCCAAGTGCATCATAGGAACTACAAAAATACGGTTCTTTTTCTTTCGTATACCTATAGTTATTATTGTCAACAGTTTTATTTTGATAGTTTCCGCAATTATACGGATTATACCTATTTGCACAAATACCTCGACGATTTCCGATCGTTAATACATAGAGTCCGATAAGCATATCTTGGGTTGGTACAGAAATGGGATCGCCAATAGCTGGAGACAAGAGATTCATATGAGAAAACATAAGTAAACGGGCCTCCGCTTGAGCTTCCAAAGATAAAGGTACATGAACAGCCATTTGATCCCCATCAAAGTCTGCATTGAAACCCTTACAAACTAATGGGTGTAAACAAATAGCACGTCCCTCTACTAAAATGGGTTGGAACGCTTGTATGCCTAATCTATGCAGGGTGGGTGCTCTATTCAACAATACAGGATGCCCCTGCATAACTTCTTGAAGGATTTCCCATACAATTGGTTCTTTTTCCCGAATTTTACTTTTAGCAATCCCTATGTTAGAAGCACCATGTTGCCAGATTAGACCACGAATTACAAATGTTTGGAAAAGCTCTATTGCTATTTCTCGCGGTAATCCACATTGATGTAATGAAAGCGAAGGACCCACGACAATGACGGAACGTCCCGAATAATCGACCCGTTTACCAAGCAGAGTCTCACGAAATCTTCCTTCTTTACCTTCAATTACATCTGAAAATGACTTGTAAACTTTATTATGACCATCTCTCATTGGTTGCCCACGAATCCCATTATCAAGAAGTGTATCGACGGCTTCTTGTACCAATTTCTCCTGACACATTACTAATTCCCCTGGCGTAGATCTACTTGTTGCTAATAGATCGGTAAGAGTATTGTTCCGATAAATAACTCTTCGATAGAGTTCATTAATATCCGAACTCATTAATTTACCCCCATCTATCTGAATGATTGGTCTCAATTCGGGAGGAAGAACTGGTAATAAGCACAAAACCATCCGTTCTGGTTCTACATTTGTTCGAATAAAATGTTTAGCTAATTCCATGCGTCGAACCAAAAAATCCTTTCTTCGTCTAATTTTTCGATCTTCCCATTCGTTTCCAGTGGACCCCTCGTCTCCTAATTCCTTCCATTCTACCAATGAATTATCTATAATAATTCGCAAATCTGAATCAGCTAATTGTTCTCTGATAGCACCTGCTCCTGTAGAGATTTCCCGATTTCGAAATGTCTCGAAGCCTGGGGTAGTAAAAAAAAGTGGAATGCTGTATTTCCGGGATTGGATTTCATATTCGAATGAACCTCGTAATCGTAAGAAAGTAGGTTTTTTAGCTATGGGCCTAGCAAAAGAGAAATCGAGATAGGTTCCTATAGGATTGGATTCCCCCCTGTAAAATCGG
>WSSedL1CaDRAFT_10000021_pt1:35000-40000 | contig 95367 bp, 69 predicted proteins | sample WetSurSL1Cattail_FD_9464 | JGI IMG/M metagenome (IMG submission 9464)
ATTGCATCTTTTATCGTAATTTCACTTGGAGCAACAGGAATCAACTCGCACTATATCATAATTCCTATTTTTTATTCAATAGATTCAATGCAATGCAAAATTAAAGCATAATGATTCTCTATAGATGTACATAAGAAAGAGACTCGACTTGGTATTTGTGTAACAATTTCTGTTCTGGGGTTTACATAGACATATATATTTTCTTATAATTGAAATTGAAAAGAATTTTTTTTTTTAATTGATACTGATCAGTTATAATTGGATTTGGTTATGCCATTGAGGAAACACAATTTGAGATACAATACAAATTTAAGAACCGTTCATTACTTTAAAATCAAATAAAAAATAATAACAAATAAAAATAAATGGTTAATGGTTCCAATTTGGATCGGATTTGGCGACATGGCCAAGCGGTAAGGCAGGGGACTGCAAATCCTTTATCCCCAGTTCAAATCTGGGTGTCGCCTGATCAACAAAATACTTAGGATTTCTTATCCTACTCATCGAACTTGACAAATTATTGCCCTGAAGAAGCAGGGGCAACAGACTAGGTCTGTCGATACTTGATTTTTACAATTCATAAAAAAAAGAAAAAGACTGTAAAATTTTTCCTAGAAATCCGTCTCTGGCTGGGTTCTGGTTAATGGTCCAAACTAATACCAATAGGAATGCGGTAATGCTTACTTGTTCTTATTAATTCCAGAACTACGAAAGTAAGAGGTCGGAAATCTTGGTATCCAAAGGTTCCTAAAGGACATTCCATTTTTGCTCCTAGGATTGAAGAATAGATTATACGAAAGACTATCAAGACTTCCTAATTATTTTACACTACCTAGACTAAAATAAGTAGTTCTACAGACTCCATTTGGAATTTAATTAGATAGACTGATAGGAAATTGATTTAGGAGTTATCGAAAGGACTGAGGATAGGATACTTTGTATCCATACTTATGAGAAACTCCGAGTACTCAAACATTCCATCAGGATGGTCGGTCGGTTCTTATCTTATAGAATCACAGAGTAAAAGTGATCAAAAAATTTCTTTGCTCGTGTAGGGGGGATTACAAAAAAATCTATGTAGTAGTGATGTCTTCCCAGTCTTTCACAGAAAGAAAGACAAGTAAGGCTTAGATCAAATAGGAAATATAGGTATCCGATGGACAGTTATATTTCTTGATAGTATATTTTGATGTCTTTTGCTTATGAAAGAAAAGAAGGGTAACAAAATAAACAATAGATCCTACTATGTTATTCCCACATGTTCCATTAGGAGCATTCCTTTGCTATTTTTAAGGAAAAGGTGTGTGTATTGCATTTGTACTTAATGCCTTCCAATTCTAAATTCTACTAGAAATACTATAATGAATTTGTTACGAGTGAATTCATTAAATTGGTTCATCAATAGTCTTAAGTCAGAATACTATTTTGACTCTGCACCATTGAATCCACTATGATTATTGATCAATAATGGAATAATTCCTTCATTCATAAAAATAGGAGACATAATTCACATGGATATAGTAAGTCTCGCTTGGGCTGCTTTAATGGTAGTCTTTACATTTTCTCTTTCACTCGTAGTATGGGGAAGGAGTGGACTCTAGGGATACTACTAATTGATTGAGTAATCAATTGAGTAATTGAATTGGATCAATTATTTAATTGATTGTTTTGCGAAACTTTATTTTCAAAATCTCTCTTTCAAAATTATACTAGAATACAATAATGAATAATAACCATTCGATCAAACAATGAATGATTACTATAGTTTAGTTGTATTTCAAAACTCAAATCTACGCATGATAGGAAATTTTTTCCAACCGAATTCTTCCTAAATATTCGATTTTGATAAACTAGCTCTTACCAAAATTTTGGATATTACAATGAGAAAAAAACATTTCTTTATTTGTTTCTCTCTTTCTTTACTTTCACTGTTCTAATAAAAAGTCGTTCTGCTATTAGATTACGACGATACAGACTTTCTACTGGAAATGACTAGTGGTTGTACAAAGAGGCTCTACACATAATAAAATTGGATCTTTCTTCCGCTGAGCAATCCACCACATATCATAATACATTTCACATTTCATTTGTTTTCAAATTTCACATTTTTTATTAAAATCTTCGAAATTTTTTTATGCTTTTTTGACTCATCTCACGTCATGTTTAAGCATGAAAAATGGACGGGGTACCCTTTACTTTACTAATCTACTTCTTTTCCAAACCTGAAGAAGTTACCATAGAATTTTGTAGATCATCTGTTAATGGCTCAATCAATGACTTCTTGGGATGGGAAATAAAAAAAATTCCTTGGTTTTGTTTTCTTTTGCTATAGTATATTCCCATACTATTCTTCCCCCATTGCCATTGATTCTTTCGTTTCGATGGATCTTGGGACCCATATATAAAATTATAAGAAACCCAGGAAAGAATTAGAAGAATTGGCTTTCGATTATTTTGGGTTGATCGAAATCAAGTGGATGTATCGAAAAAAAGAAATAGAATTAGACTGCTATTTCGATGTACTAATCGACTAATTAGATGTACATCTAATACATATACATACATATTGTATTACATACATATTGTATGTATATGTATAAACCCTCTATTTAGATAAAGTCTAGTTGTATACAATACAACTATATATCATATATGGTTGATAATCTCATAGTATACAATATTAGATAATATACAATACTCTCTAGTGTGGCCGAAAGAACTATAAATAGTTCTTTCGGCCACACTTTATGATTCCAACCAGATCATTTCATTTAAGACTTGGAATTTGTTTTTTAATCCCTTTCTTTCATTTCTTCAATGATTGATAAGAACTAATAATTCAAGTTTGATTCAAATTAATCATTTTGACTGACTGTTTTTACGTAGATAATAAGTAAAAAAGCAGTAGGAACTAGAATGAACAGTGCAGTAGCAATAAATGCTAGAATATTGACTTCCATAATCTTATTGTTTCTTTTTTTATTCTTCGCAATAACTCGGGATGTAATCCCATAGAGATTCTAAATTTGACTCCTGTAAATTCAATGGAATGAATTGCATCCTGATGATACTGAATCGGATCAATATTATGAATAACAATATATGATCTAGCAAATCGATTCATTGTCGAGAATTAAATAGTATAACATAGGAAGATCCTTTATCCATATTAAATTAACTCCGAAATGGAATTTTTTATTGGATTAGGAATGCCATTGCATTTTTCATCCTTTTCCGCTTTTTTTCTATAACCTGCCGTTTTCCTTCTCTTATACAATCTTATACAATTAGCCTTCTTTTTTCTTATACTTATACATACAATTATGAGGTATTATTATGATATGACCGATATTCTATGGGTCATACACAGATCAAATCCAAACAGTAGAAGTGAAATGGAAAAAAGAAGGGATTAAATAAAAAAGATCTAATCTAATATTACAACAAATTTACTGAAAAGGGTCATTGCTTGATCTTTTTTATTTTTTTTTTAGTATCCTCTTTCTTGGATTTGGACTGGAACACATACATCAAAATTGCAGTCTGCAATTTGCATGAGAATGAGATAGATTGTTTCGAATTAGTCATTGAGGATACACAAACAAAGTCGGATCTAGAAAAGGTGTGGTTTAACCTGAAAAGTACTCTGTTGAGGTAATTTTGTTAAGTTCATAGTCTATCGTACATTAAACGACTACAATAATACAATTTGTGTATGTACTCCCGGTAAAATATGGACACTTTACTCCATTTCATTGATCAAGAACAATCGAAAAAGAAAGTAAGACGAGGATGATATCTCTTAAAATACTGAATTGAATATAGTAATACCACCGATTGTACTAATCCACATATGATATGTCTCCCCCTTATCAAGGGGTAGTAATGGAAGAAATGGAAATTCCTGTACCCGTATTTGTCTAAAGGCGAAACGAAAAACAAAAGAAATAAAGACCCCCACTGGGGATTAGATCTTGCTTCCTGCGCCCCTTTTCCGTGAAAAAAGATAGATGAATTGATCGATTCATCGGATCCTAGTTCGGGACTGACGGGGCTCGAACCCGCAGCTTCCGCCTTGACAGGGCGGTGCTCTGACCAATTGAACTACAATCCCAGCGAAGTATATGGCATACATGTTCTTGATGGAATCAGAAGAACATTCTATTTGTCGTATTGTAAGAAAGCCACGAATGATATACTGATATCATATCCACATATGATATGGACTATAGTGAGAGTGAGACACAGATTAAGTGATTATTTTTTTTCTAAAAAAGGATAATCAATCTTTCAATGAGAAAAAAAAAGACTAGTTTTCTTTTCATGCTTTTCATGATACTTTAATTAAGAATTAAGATTACGTTTTAGTTTTATTAATTTTTTATTAATTTTAATTAAAGTATCATGAATCTAGATCGTTAGAAAGATAAGAACAGAAGGACTGAGAAAAAGATGGATAGAGAAAAAATAGACTCTTTCTCTTTATTTCTACGGATCAGGCATTTCCGTTTATGGAAGACAAATTGGTTATATCATATTCATGTAGCGGTGAATTATTGGGCCGAGCTGGATTTGAACCAGCGTAGACATATCGCCAACGAATTTACAGTCCGTCCCCATTAACCGCTCGGGCATCGACCCAGGAAGAATTCATTCTAGGCTTATTAATAATTTATAATCAAACTTATTTTCATAGTACCCTACCCCCAGGGGAAGTCGAATCCCCGCTGCCTCCTTGAAAGAGAGATGTCCTGAACCACTAGACGATAGGGGCATATACGCCCGACCGTCATCATACTATGATGATAGTATGAGCAGTTTTTTGGAATTGTCAATATAATCTAATGGTATAACTATATTCAAAGAGTCTTTCCTACTTTTATGTTATGATTTCATAGAATTTTTTTATTTGATGATTCATGAATGAACCATCCCATACATACTATATTATAATGAAAAGAGGTCTAGAATTATAATGAAAGGAGATATAGGATTCCCTC
>WSSedL1CaDRAFT_10000021_pt1:50000-85000 | contig 95367 bp, 69 predicted proteins | sample WetSurSL1Cattail_FD_9464 | JGI IMG/M metagenome (IMG submission 9464)
TAATCGGTAAAGATACATGGATTTGGTGTCCTGCCCAAGAAAGAGACCCAAGTCCTAATAACCCCGCTAAGTGGTGATTCAACATAGATTCGACATCTTGGAACCAAGCCAATTTTGGGGCAGCTTTGTGATAATGAAACCAACCGGCAAAAAGCATTAACGATGCAAAGACCAATGCACCAATTGCAGTACAATAAAGTTGTAATTCACTAGTTATGCCAGATGCTCGCCAAAGCTGAAAAAAACCGGAGGTTATTTGTATTCCTCGGAAACCCCCGCCCACATCACCGTTCAATATTTCTTGACCTACTATTGGCCAAACTACCTGAGCACTAGGTCCAATGTGAGTAGGATCACTTAGCCATGCTTCATAATTGGAAAAACGAGCACCATGGAAGTACATGCCACTCAGCCAAAGAAAGATAATGGAGAGTTGACCGAAATGAGCACTAAATACTTTTCGAGAAATCTCCTCTAAATCACTGGTATGACTATCGAAATCGTGAGCATCAGCATGTAGGTTCCAGATCCAAGTGGTAGTATCAGGGCCCTTAGCTATTGTTCTTGAGAAATGACCGGGTTTGGCCCATTGCTCGAAAGATGTTTTTACAGGATCCCTATCCACAATAATTTTCACTTCTGGTTCCGGCGAACGAATAATCATTAAGTCCTCCTCTTTCCGGACAACACATACAAAGAGACTCGCCAACAGTCAAGTTTTTAGTGAACCTATGAAAGATAGATATTTTTTTTATGATTAGTCCCTTTCTTTCCTATCTCCCATCCAGCTATTTTCTTTAGTTATTCACTAGAGCAATTATGATATTGAAGTCGATCCGAGGCAAGTGTTCGGATCTATTATGACATAATGATTAGGTGCCCAACGGACTATTTTTTTTGTTGGAAAATACTCGTCCGTCGTGACGCAAAAACGATTTTTTGCCTAACCTAGTGTATTTATATTTGAAGGTATAAGTACCTATATGGATCTACTTCCATGGAACATAATATCTTATTACTTTATTTTATTACAAATCACAAGATCATTCATTAGAATTAATAAGATTAGATCATTCCAATATCTTATCTATATTTAGTATCTTTTATTAGCTTTATTAGTTCTATTCTATACTGTATCCGTAGCATTTATCCCTATGAGATACCATACAAAATATAATGTAGAAGGAAGGGATATAATGAAATTATTGATTAGATCTTTTCATAAGAACGATCCATTTTATTTGATTGATGGATCAAAGAACCAAACCTATTTTAATTCATTAAAAAAGAGAATGGTCTTATTCGAATTCGAAGCGCTTCGTGATCTTCAACCAATTATGTGCTTCAATATAATTACCTGGAGTAAGCGCTATAGCTTGTTTCCAATACTCAGCAGCTTGATCGGACCAAGCCTCCGCAATTTCAGAATCACCCTGTAAAATGGCTTGCTCTCCCCGGTCGGAATAGGCGGTTCCTTCCCTTAGAACCGTACTTGAGAGTTTCCTACCTCATACGGCTCATAAATTCATTCTTTTTGTGTCCTATCTTAATCTACCCTATGCTAACTGAATTAGATTTTTCATAAATCTATCCCATTTTTTCTTGGGTTAACCAAAAGAAGTTTATTACATAAGTTTCAAACCCTAATTTTGATCAATAATAAGTTTGATCTTTTCTCCCACCTTCAGAAGAATGAAGCATAAATATCCCCTATATTGTTAGAATTTTCTGAAAGGTAACTATCTCGGTTTCATATATGAAATTCATATAGAATCTTTGAAAAAGACTTTTCTCCATAAGAAAAAAGAACTTACTATCTTTGGGATCTGATGCTACACCGCTGCTCAATACCTTAGGGGATCGACTCTATTACATAAGTTGATTCCTAACTTTTGTCCCATAATCATGACATAAGTAAGCAGTTCTTAACTGTATCGACCCAATAGCTCGCTAATTGATCTTTACGGTGCTTTCTCTATCAATTTGATCCTTTATCCATAGAGTATAGTATATAGGCCGTACTTTTTTTTATTCCTATTTTGGTTCTCGTGAAGTCTCTTTCCTTGCTACAGCTGATAAAAATCGTTGCTTTGGACGATGCATATGTAGAAAGCCTATTTATTTACTAGCCAATTTTATCTTTTTTCCTTCGTTCTATAGTGGAGATAGTCGCACGTAATGACAGATCACGGCCATATTATTAAAAGCTTGTGGTAAGAATGGGTTTCGTTCTAGTGCACGGAAATAATATTCCAAAGCTTTTGTATGTTCTCCATTGCTTGTGTGTATAAGGCCTATGTTATAGAGTATATAACTTCGATCATAGGGATCAATTTCTGGTCGCGTAGCTTCATAATAATTCTGTAAAGCTTCCGCATAATTTCCTTCGGATTGAGCCAACATCCGTTACGGTCGTTCATTCTATTCAAAAAATCTCCGTTCCAGAACCGTACATGAGATTTTCATCTCATACGGCTCCTCCCTTCTGTGCATAGTACTAAGGGGAATAATCCATAGAATAAAAATGGAACTATTCTCATCTCATTATGAACTGAAAGGAGCTAGTATTTTTACAAGAAATCTCTAGCTAGCCTTCCCGCAAGAGGTTTTTTCTTAACACCAATCATATTAGTGCTAGATAGAAATGGTATCTCCAACAATTTCTTTGTCCTCAACGCCTCCTATTTCCAGGAATTAGTCACTTCAACGATCTTTGATGGTTATACGGGTATCCAAAGTACGAACGAGATGGATGTTTGTTGTCCCAACCATTTTTGTTAGTCCCGATACCGATAAGGAAAAGGGTAATTTATAACAAATATAACAAAGTTTTTGTGTTGTTGATTCCTATTCCTAGGTGTAGTGCTTTTTCCCCCTATGCTGCCTATTGGTACTAGTGAAGTAGGATTGACCTGCAATACAGAACCTATAGGTGTAACCTTTCGCTCAATACTAAAATCGACAATTGAAGCATCTGAGGCTGCATCAATCGAGGATACACGACAGAAGGAATTGTTCTATCTCCAAACTTCACCTTCACCAAGCGTAGGTTTATTTCAATAATTTGGTTCTTTTTATCCCGAACCGCCTCTCTCTCTCGTAAGACTGAGGTGCGGGCTAAAAAAATAAGAAAAAAGAATCAAATCGCACCATCTCTGTAATAGGTAAATGCCTTTTTTTCTCCTGAAGTTGTCGGAATTATTCGTAATAAGATATTGGCTACAATGGAAGAGGTCTTATCAATAAAATTTCCATTTATACGAGATCTAGGCATAATTAGCAATCCATTCTATATTCTATAATTCTTTTCATTCCCCTCGGGGAAAATGATCCCACAAACAAAGGAATTTTACAGTACAAAATAACATAAAAACCGAATAATTTTATTCTAATAAATAGCTCGATATGGGCTTTCTGCTCAAATTGCCCACCTTTTTATTTGGACAACGAGAGATATGAAATATTTGAATCAGATTGGATTTCATTCCAATTTTTGAGTATACCAATGAGCAGAACTATTACTATTTCATCTAAGTTGAATAACTAAGAACTTTAGTTTACTAGGGATTCTGATAACTCGAGAAGTTTTAATTTGGTTATGATCCAAAGAGAAAAAAGAATAGAATAATCAATCCATGATAAAATAGAGTAGAGTAACCGTACATTCTGTTTGCATAACGTGTATACGTCACGCTATACAATCGAAATAGAAAAATCATTCACGAATTTGGAATATATCCGTGGGGTAGCTGATGAGAGAAGTTGTTGTTGAGAAATATGAAATTGGAAAGGAATTTTTCCTATGGAACCTGTGATCAGTCGTACCTGTATGGCAGTAATATGAATAACTCGCTATTCATTCAGTTTCTAGCCAATAATAAGATTATGTAGGAGAGATGGCCGAGTGGTTGAAGGCGTAGCATTGGAACTGCTATGTAGGCTTTTGTTTACCGAGGGTTCGAATCCCTCTCTTTCCGGTTCTGTTAATTAAACAACGTTATCGACCACTATATATCAAATCAAATAACAATTCATACCATTATTCCAGCAATAAGACTCTTCTCTTATTTGATATAAATTCTCTATTCCTAATTACTGTGGTACGTAAAATACAAATATCCGAAAGAGCAAAAAATCAAAAATCCTACTGTTGATCCATTTGTGATATGTGAATGATAAAAATGCGGATTAAGGCCCTTAGATCTATTTAGTTTCGTGAAAAGGGTTCCAAATTCTATGAACCTATCTTTCTTATTTTCGTTAGGTTCAAGTCTGACGAGAATAATATTCTACGACTAACAACTCGTTTATTTTCAAACCGATCCATTTACTATCTATTATTTGATTTACTACTCCTTTATATTGGAATGAGTCAATAGTCAAATGTTTTGGCAATTCCTCGTGGGCAGATGAAGCAATAGAATTTTGAATTAGACCTTTTGATTTTTGGTTATCCTTCGTAGTAATAATATCTCGGGGTTTGCAACGATAACTTGGTATATCCACTATACGACCATTAACTAAAATATGTCTATGGTTAACTAATTGCCTGGCTCCAGGAATGGTCGCAGCCATACCCAATCGAAAAAGGATGTTATCCAAACGCATTTCAAGTAGTTGTAGTAAAACCTGACCTGTTGACCCTTTGGCTTTTCCAGCGATATGTACATATCTAAGTAATTGTCGTTCTGTCAGACCATAATGAAAACGCAATTTCTGTTTTTCTTCTAGACGAATACGATATTGCGATCTTTTACCAGAACGCAATTGGTTTTTAAGATCACTTCCGGATCTAGGTCTTTTACTAGTTAGTCCTGGTAAAGCTCCCAGACGGCGTATTTTTTTGAAACGAGGTCCTCGGTAACGAGACATAAAGACTCCTTTTTTATTTTATTGAAATTTCATTTTACACAAAAAATCGTAATTAAAACTGAACTAAAGGATAAACAAAGCAAAATCCACTAAAGTACTACAACTAAAAAAATAGATTCTATCAATATCTGTATTTTTTGTATATATTTTTTGTCTATATATATTTTATATATATATATATGTATATATAAGATAAGGATAGTAAGTTGAGGCTCTGTTTGATGATTTGTTCGGTAGAGATCTAATTGTTCTAATCCATTATTTATTAATAGTTGATTTATTACTAGTTGATTTATTAATAGTTGTAAGTTACCACGACATAATAGATCAGCGATCCAGCATTTCATTTGGAGAAAAGGAGAGGAGAGATTATCAATCATAGAAAAATTGATAGAGAAAAAGCCGGCTATCGGAGTCGAACCGATGACCATCGCATTACAAATGCGATGCTCTAACCTCTGAGCTAAGCAGGCTCATATAACAGAAATAGTCTTACTAATAGTGTATAGGAATACAGAAAAATGTCGGATCTTTGCTATTATATTAATCTTAGCTATTAATTTCATATGAACTCCACGAAAACGATAACTATATAGTTTATAGTTCCATAGTTACAAGTTCTAAACTATAAATAAAATAAAAATAATATAACATATATTATGAATATATATTCTATACTAGAATTATGTATATTATATATATATATATATAATAAAATAATAGTATATATAAAATAATAGTATATATATATATATAATACTATATATATAGTATAATAATAGTATATACATAGAATATATTCTATTCTAAAATCTAAAAATAATTAGAAGAAATTCGAATTTGCATTCTATCATTATAGAAATTTTCTATTCTCAATTTCGAATAAATAAATTTAGAATAAAATTTGACTATACACTAATTATACATTAAATTATAATTATCTAAAATTAGAATTAGACTATAAAATTCTATAATGAATATTATTATAAATATACATTAAAATATACATTCTATTTCTATTTTATTTAGATTTATCTCATTTTTTTTTTTTTTGAATAAAAAAATATTCTAATACTTAGAATATTTAAGAATAGTTAAGTTAAGAATATAATAGCATTATATTTCATTAATGAAAATATATATATATGATCATATCAAATGAAATTGGAAATTCTGATTAGAAAAAATCTAATTTTTCTTAAAGCTTAACTAAAGCAGTTATAGGAAATTATGCTAATTAAATTATAGCGGATCAGTCCTAATAAAAGAATAAGATAAGGATAAAGATACAATCGAAATTCGAATAAGACATTATTCTGGTTTCATTTGGAAAAAGAGTAGATAGCAAGAAAAAAAAAGAATGAATATCGAACGTTACAGTATTATAAATAACACTTTAAAAATGAAAGAGAGAGAGAAAATATATGTCGGATATATTTATTCATATTGAATTGCAAATACATCAATGATAGAATTATTTCTGATTGAAATAAATAAGGTTTATCCAATAAAGATGAACTGATAGAGGATGGTCAAAAAAATAAAATAGCAACATCTACTTTTCGATATAGGAATCATTATCTAATAAATTAAATTCAATGGTTTCCAAATAAATAAATAAATGAAAGAGATGGATGAAATTACAAATGGATCTCGGTCTAAAAGAAAAAGGAAAGGGGATATGGCGAAATTGGTAGACGCTACGGACTTGATTGGATTGAGCCTTGGTATGGAAACCTGCTAAGTGTTAACTTCCAAATTCAGAGAAACCCTGGAATTAAAAATGGGCAATCCTGAGCCAAATCCTTATATTTTGAGAAAACAAGGGTTTATAAAACTAGAATAAAAAAGGATAGGTGCAGAGACTCGATGGAAGCTGTTCTAACGAATAGAGTTGACTACGTTGCGTTGGTAACTGGAATCCCTTTATCGAAATTACAGAAAGGATGGCCGTATATACCTAATACGTACGTATACATACTTACATATCAAACGATTAATCACGACCCGAATCCATATCATATAATATATTTATATTATTAATGTTTATTAGGAAATAATGAATGATTATGAAATAGGAAATTCTGAAAAATTGCAGAAATGCATTCCAATGGAAGTTGAAGGAAGAATCGAATATTAAGTAATCAAATCATTCATTCCAAAGTTAGGTAGATCGTTTGAAAAACTGATTAATCGGACGAGAATAAAGAGAGAGTCCCATTCTACATGTCAGTCAATACCGGCAACAATGAAATTTATAGTAAGAGGAAAATCCGTCGACTTTAGAAATCGTGAGGGTTCAAGTCCCTCTATCCCCAAAAAAAAGCCCATTTTACTTACTAAGCTAAGTCTTTATCCTATTTTTTTAATCAATGGTTCAAACAAAATTCATTATCTTTCTCATTCATTTTACTCTTTCACAAATGAATCTAACCAAACATAAATCTTTGGATTTTATACCATACAAATGAACATATATATAGGCAAGGAATCTCTATTATTAAATCATTCATAATTCATATCATTATCCTTACATTTACTAAGTCATATTTTATACTATTTTTTTATTTTAGTTACTTTAATTGACATAAGTACAAGTACTCTACTAGTATGATGCATAAGAAATGGTCGGGATAGCTCAGTTGGTAGAGCAGAGGACTGAAAATCCTCGTGTCACCAGTTCAAATCTGGTTCCTGACACAACAGAAAAAATGTATCGGATAAATATTCATCTAAATTAATTGAGATGGATCGGGATTCGGATACATATTCGTTAATAGTCTAGAGTATGATCCATATTTATTCATCTAGGTATATAGATATATACACCCATTTTTAGAGATGGGTAAAAAATATATGTATGGTTATGGTAAAGAACAAAGTGAGATTTTGCTTTCCTTTCTTTTTTCTTTCTTGTTTGTGTATACTGTGCTTTCTCTCATTCAAACAAAAAATGTAAAGTCTTCATATATAGATCAAAAAGAGTAGTTGAAGGCTAAGAATAAACAGAATGCATTTCAAACACAGTACAAATCAAATCCGATCCTTTTTCATTTATTAATTTCGTATTTTCTTTTCTATTTAATTTATTCTATTTCTTCATTCTTGCTTACGTTACTTTCCTGGGTTCATCTAAGTGATGTACGCGGTACAAAGTTCATGGTACAGAACTCTTTTGATTCATCCTATTTTTTCTGCTCATACGAACGAAATGAATATGATATTTTCCAAATTAATTGGGTAATATAATATCAATCAAGCCCTTTTTAGCTTAGCCTATCTATAATACGAATTAGAGTCCAGTAGTTATTCTCTTTCATCTAAAACAGAACGTAAAAATCTTCCTTGACTTGAATGAAATCTGGAGTCGTGTCGTATAAGTGAACATTAGTTTCTTATCATTCAATGAGCATCTTGTATTTCATAGAAATTTGGGGTGATATAATCCTTACGTAAAGGCCAGCCTATCCAACTTTCCGGCATTAAGATACGTTTAAGGCGTGGATGATTATCATAAGAGATTCCCAACATATCATAAGATTCGCGTTCTTGAAAATCAGCACTTCTCCAAATCCAGAAAACAGACGGGATTCTAGGATTATCCCTTGGAGCAAATACTTTTATGCATACCTCTTCTGGTTTATCTATACCATACTGTATTCTCGTAAGATGATACACACTAGCTAAAAATCCGCCTGGTGCTACATCATAGGCACACTGAGAGCGTAAATAATTGTAACCATATACATATGAAATGACAGCAATGGAGTCCCAATCCTCGGTTTTTATTTGTAGAGTCTCTATTCCTCGGTAATCAAAGCCCAAAGATCTATGAACTAGCTCATGCTTGACTAGCCAATCAGATAAACGATCCTGCTGCATTGTCTTGATCTCTCCCACATTTTTATAAGTATTTCACATTTACAATGAAATTTGTACAGATTGACCTGCTGTTTCTTATTCTGCACAAAATAACCCTGCCTGATTCACTAATTCGTAAGAAGATACTGAACTTTTGGATTTGCAAAATGTTTCAGAAGATATCTCTGAAGTTGATGGTGATTGATAGAGCAATCCTTGATCGTAATTTCCAGTATGAGTACTGCGTCGAACATAAAACTTGTGATTGGTAGTAAAACATCGATTTTCCTGTTGAGATACAGTTCTATCTTCAATTATTTCTCGGGATATCTTCTTACGAAGTTTTGTTATAGCATCTATAACTGCCTCTGGTTTAGGTGGGCAGCCCGGCAAATAAACATCCACAGGAATTAGCTTATCGACTCCCCGAACAGTACTATAAGAATCAGTACTGAACATCCCTCCGGTAATAGTACAGGCTCCCATAGCAATGACGTATTTTGGTTCAGGCATTTGCTCATATAATCTCACTAAGGAAGGAGCCATTTTCATTGTCACTGTGCCAGCTGTTAAAATTAGGTCCGCTTGCCTAGGACTTGATCTTGGTACCAATCCATAACGATCAAAGTCGAATCGCGAGCCTATTAATGAAGCAAATTCAATGAAACAACAACTGGTACCATATAGAAGCGGCCATAAACTGGAGAGTCTTGACCAATTTGAAAGATCATTCGATGTAGTTGAAATAACTGAATTGGGGGTAGTTTCATCAAGTAACGGAAACTCAATCAAATTCATAACTGTCTCAATGTAATCTTTTCCTTCCTTTTTTTTTTTATTGTCCGAATATTCAGTTAAGACCATTCCAATGCTCCCTTTCGCCATGCATAAACTGAACCAACAATTGGGATAAGCACGAAAATTAAAGCTTCGATAAATACAGATACACCCAATACATCGAAACTCATTGCCCATGGATAAAGAAATACCGTTTCAACATCAAAAACAACAAAAACTAGAGCAAACATGTAATAGCGGATTCGGAATTGTAACCAAGCGTCCCCCATGGGTTCTATACCCGATTCATAACTGGAGAGCTTCTCTGGTCCTTCTCTAACCGGGGCTAAAACTCCTGAAATTACAAATGCCAAGATAGGAATAACGCTTGATATTATTAGAAATGCCCAGAAAATATCATATTCGTGAAGCAGAAACATAAATGTACTCCTAATTAATGGGGAATATGCTGAATTATTCGATTCGAGTTGGCATTGTAAATTCTTGATTTTCCTAGGTGAAATTAGAATGGATTTTGATCAACTCAAAGTGCATAGTTTAGAGTTTGGTTGCAATATGGCATGTCTTGTTTAAGGATTCATCCAACAGAATCCCGATTACGTTTTTGATTTCGATTCTCTTTAGATATGGTGTAGACCTAAGGCATTTTTCCACAAACAAAACTCTCTCACCTCACGTTATCTCGATCTATTTATTCTCTATAAAAAAATTGCTCTATCCTTTACTCTTTAAATTTTAATTTTAAAATAATAACTAAAAAAAAGGAATTGAATTAAATACTAAACATGTATAAACTAATACAACCTAAACCTAACCTAATAGAATATTCTATTACTAATCTAATTAATGTAATCTAATAAATAGTAATACTATAACTAGGTTTCATAACTATGAAACATAATGTTTTTTTATTCTATATTTATTTTATATTTAGAAATAGAAAGTCCAAAAGAAACTTTCTATTTATTAGTTCTATGTTATTAGTTAGTTTAAATAACTATGTATTTAGTATTTTACAAAAATTCTATGTATTTGTATAATACATATAGAATGAAAATAATATAATTAAATAATGAAAAATAGCAAAATATTCATTATAAAAACTGATAAAAGGATTTGCAGTAGTCATAGGAGAAAAAATGGCTAGGGATTTATAGCATATTCTATTCAAATCGAAGTATTTTTTTCATTAAAATCCAGGTAAAGGATCATTGCTTCTATTGATTTGATACAAATAGGAATACGTAAATATAATCTAATGGATCGAACAATTTTTCTATTTTCTTTCTTTTTCTTGTCCTAGATTTAACACATACCGAACTGATTAGATCCATTGGAATGAATTATTGTTTTTTGTCCCTATTTATTTACATAGGCATGTGGTAATGTTTTCATTTCTATGAAACGAACCAACCGTCCAGCCCAGTCTATAAACAAGTACTAATGAGGAAATGAAAACGATACTAAACAAAAATGGAATGTCTATACAAAAATCGAAAAATAGAATGTATTAGGGCTATACGGACTCGAACCGTAGACCTTCTCGGTAAAACAGATCAAACTGATTATTATCAAAATGATTCGAACTGTTTCAAAGACCCAACATGCATTTTGTTGCATTGGGCTCTTTCATCAACTGATGTAAAGATCAGTTAGTCCACCATATTTTTCTTTACAGGAAGATAATGAGATGGTTCCATGTGCTCTGATTCATTATTTGAATTCGGATCTAAGAGCAATACCAAAGTGTTTCAAAGAAGGGTTACCTTGACTTAGGTCTGCCTTCGGCCTTGATCAACCTAAAGTCTCTATCGTTCCGCTACAAGAGTCAAATATGAGACTTCATACACCTTAAAGTTCATAGGACGAAAAGAGGTTTTTTTGAGGCCCTTATACTCATTATGCCTAGCATTGAATGCACTGGGTATTTACCTTATCAACTATCAAATCAATGACAGGTTCTATTTGATTTGGCACCTAAATTCGCACCAGAATCGGACCGAACCCACCTAATGTCAGGCTATTGTTCTCTCGAATCTATAGAGTAAGACATTGATTTTTCAATAAGATCAATTATGTTCCTTGCATAATAAGCTCCCTTGAAAAGCATTGGCGCACGTGTAAACGAGTTGCTCTACCAACTGAGCTATAGCCCTTGTTATAGACATCTTAACATATAGATAATTTCTTGTCAAGATGGATATTCTCCAATTCCACACGATAGCTCTCTGATCTATTAACAGTAAACAGATTGGTATTGCTTAGAAATAATATTCTATCTATAATCATCGAAGTGATAGATCTTCTTTTGTGGTGATAAATTACCTACTTAACTCAGTGGTTAGAGTATTGCTTTCATACGGCGGGAGTCATTGGTTCAAATCCAATAGTAGGTAGAACTTATTAGATACCGAAGTCAATGCAATGGTATCTAATAAGTTTTTCTACCCATCTTATTTTTTTCGTTGTATCAGATTAGACTTGATTGTCTTCAATTGGCAGAATCAAAATGTGGTGTATAATAAAGAACTTCTAAAAAACGAACTTATAAAAAACTTCTTTTGATTTTTTTGATGTATTGATTGATGTATTGACTTGACTAGTAGGAAATAACATTGACAGCCTCTACTCGTGTCCTAGCCCGTCTGAGAGCTAAATTTGCTTCAATTACTTGTCGTTTACCTTCAGCTTTACTCAAGTTAGCTTCAGCTATTTCAAGAGCTTGTTGAGCTTCTTGCGGATCAATGTCAGTACTCATCTCCGCATCATTTCCTAAAATGGTGATCTCATTATTACCTATTCTAGCAAAACCACCCATCAGAGCCACCGTTAACCATTGGTCGTCGCGGCGTATTCTCAAAAGACCGATATCTACAGCCGTGGCAATAGGGGCGTGGTTTGGTAATACACCAATTTGGCCACTATTAGTAGATAAAATGATTTCTTTTACTTTTGAATCCCAAATAATTCGATTAGGAGTCAGTACACAAAGATTTAAGGTCATTTCTTCAATTTGCTCTCCACTTCTAAGTTCATAGCTTTCGCGGTAGCTTCATCGATGTTACCCACTAAATAAAAGGCCTGCTCGGGCAGACTGTCTAATTCTCCGGAAAGTATCAGTTGAAACCCCCTAATTGTTTCCGCAAGACCAACATATTTTCCTGGAGAACCAGTAAATACTTCTGCCACGAAGAAGGGTTGTGATAAGAAACGCTCAATTTTTCGTGCTCTTGCTACAGTTAAACGATCCTCCTCGGATAATTCATCCAACCCAAGAATAGCTATAATGTCCTGAAGTTCTTTGTAACGTTGTAAAGTTTCCTTAACTCTTTGCGCAGTTTCATAGTGTTCCTCACCAACGATCCGAGGTTGTAACATAGTTGACGTTGAATCTAAAGGATCCACTGCTGGATAAATACCTTTGGCAGCTAATCCTCTTGATAGTACGGTAGTAGCATCCAAATGGGCAAATGTCGTGGCAGGAGCAGGGTCAGTCAAATCGTCCGCAGGTACATAAACTGCTTGGATCGAAGTTATAGATCCCTCTTTGGTAGAAGTAATTCTTTCTTGCAAAGAACCCATTTCTGTACTAAGGGTGGGTTGATAACCCACTGCAGAGGGCATTCTCCCTAATAAGGCAGATACTTCTGATCCGGCTTGTACGAAACGAAAGATATTGTCGATGAATAGAAGCACATCTTGTTCATTAACATCCCGGAAATATTCCGCCATAGTTAGCGCAGTCAAACCAACTCTCATACGAGCTCCCGGCGGTTCATTCATTTGACCGTAGACTAGAGCTACTTTTGATTCTGCAAGATTTTTTTCATTAATCACTCCGGATTCTTTCATTTCCATGTAAAGATCATTTCCTTCACGAGTACGTTCCCCTACTCCGCCAAATACGGATACGCCTCCATGAGCTTTGGCAATGTTATTGATCAATTCCATGATGAGTACTGTTTTACCTACTCCAGCTCCCCCAAATAGTCCGATTTTTCCTCCACGGCGATAAGGAGCTAAAAGATCTACCACTTTAATACCTGTTTCAAAGATTGATAATTTCGTATCTAACTGTATAAAAGCGGGCGCAGATCTATGAATAGGAGATGTTGTGCGAGTATCTACAGGACCTAAATTATCAACAGGCTCCCCAAGAACATTGAAAATTCGTCCGAGAGTAGTTCCGCCGACTGGCACACTTAGAGGAGCTCCCGTGTCAATCACTTCCATTCCTCTCATCAGACCATCTGTAGCACTCATAGCTACAGCTCTAACTCGATTATTTCCTAATAATTGTTGTACCTCACAAGTCACATTAATTTGCTGACCGAGAGTATCTCGACCCTTAACTACCAAAGCGTTATAAATATTAGGCATCTTGCCCGGGGGAAAAACGGCATCCAGTACTGGGCCAATAATTTGAGCGATACGCCCTAGGTTTTTTTCTTCAAGTGTGGAACCCCCAGGACTAGAAGTAGTAGGATTGATTCTCATAATTATAATAAAGTAAAATATGTCGAAATTTTATTTGGAATAGTGCCACAAATCGAAAATAAATGTCCGATAGCAAGTTGATCAGTTAATTCAATAAGAGATAAATGGGAGATAGAACTCTATTTAGTTGGTACCACCCAACCGAATCCGATTCAATCATTTACTCATTCAATGAGTCAATTTTCAAGTTCATCCAATCTTTTTTTTTTAGAAAAAAAATGGGATTTTTGTAGATGAAATCAGGAGTAAATGTGTTTTATTTCTCTATCATTATAGAAAAAAGATCCATATTAAATTATATTACCTATGGAATTCGAACCCAAACTCGATTTATGATTTATTATTTCGATCTCATTGTCCATTGTTCCTTATTTTTTCTTTTCATATGGATTTCTATCTTTACATCCTTTCATGGATGAATTATGTCTATTTTCACATCTAGGATTTACATATACAACATATATTACTGTCAAGAGGGAATTTTCCTCAGTATTTAGATATTGAGATCCAAAATAAGAAATAGATTCAAATCAAAATAAGAGAGGGATCAATTCAATTCTCAACTTGCAAAACAAGGATTAGGATTGGATTGGGTTGCGCTATATATATCAAAGAGTATACAATAATGATGTATTTGGTGAATCAAATACATGGTCTAATAACGAACCATTTTAACATAACATTTTTTTTAATGAGTTGATAATATTAACTGAATATTTTTTGAAAGATTTTTGTCAAAGATTTCATTCATGCCTAATCCATATCGAGTAGACCTTGTCGTTGTTAGAATTCTTAATTCATGAGTTGTAGGGAGGGACTTATGTCACCACAAACAGAGACTAAAGCAAGTGCTGGATTTAAAGCTGGTGTTAAAGATTACAAATTGACTTATTATACTCCTGAATACGAAACCAAGGATACTGATATCTTGGCAGCATTTCGAGTAACTCCTCAACCTGGAGTTCCGCCTGAAGAAGCAGGGGCTGCGGTAGCTGCCGAATCTTCTACTGGTACATGGACAACTGTTTGGACTGATGGACTTACGAGTCTTGATCGTTACAAAGGACGATGCTACCACATCGAGCCTGTTGTTGGGGAAGAAAATCAATATATTGCTTATGTAGCTTATCCTTTAGACCTTTTTGAAGAAGGTTCTGTTACTAACATGTTTACTTCCATTGTAGGTAATGTATTTGGGTTCAAAGCCCTACGAGCTCTACGTCTGGAGGATCTGCGAATTCCCCCTGCTTATTCAAAAACTTTCCAGGGCCCGCCTCATGGTATCCAAGTTGAAAGAGATAAGTTGAACAAGTATGGTCGTCCCCTATTGGGATGTACTATTAAACCTAAATTGGGATTATCCGCAAAGAACTACGGTAGGGCGGTTTATGAATGTCTACGCGGTGGACTTGATTTTACCAAAGATGATGAAAACGTGAACTCACAACCATTCATGCGTTGGAGAGACCGTTTCCTATTTTGTGCCGAAGCAATTTATAAAGCGCAGGCCGAAACGGGTGAAATCAAAGGACATTACTTGAATGCTACTGCAGCTACATGTGAAGAAATGATGAAAAGGGCTATATTTGCCAGAGAATTGGGAGTTCCTATCGTAATGCATGACTACTTAACTGGGGGATTCACTGCAAATACTAGTTTGGCTCATTATTGTCGCGATAATGGTCTACTTCTTCACATCCACCGCGCAATGCATGCAGTTATTGATAGACAGAAAAATCATGGTATGCATTTTCGTGTACTAGCTAAAGCATTACGTATGTCTGGTGGAGATCATATTCACGCTGGTACAGTAGTAGGTAAACTGGAAGGGGAACGTGAGATGACTTTGGGTTTTGTTGATTTATTACGTGATGATTTTATTGAAAAAGACCGTAGTCGCGGTATTTTCTTCACTCAAGATTGGGTCTCTATGCCAGGTGTTTTGCCCGTGGCTTCAGGGGGTATTCATGTTTGGCATATGCCTGCTCTGACCGAAATCTTTGGAGATGATTCCGTACTACAGTTTGGTGGAGGAACTTTAGGACACCCTTGGGGAAATGCACCTGGTGCAGTAGCTAATCGTGTGGCTTCAGAAGCGTGTGTACAAGCTCGTAATGAAGGACGTGATCTTGCTCGTGAAGGTGCTGAAATTATCCGTGAAGCTTGCAAATGGAGTCCTGAACTATCCGCTGCTTGTGAAGTATGGAAAGAGATCAAATTCGACTTCGACCCGGTAGATAAGCTAGATAAATAGAAATAGAAAGATAAAAAATAAGTGTGCATAATTCAGTAATTGCTCTTTGTTCTCCTAATTGATTGCAATTAAACTCGGCCCAATCTTTTCCTAAAAAAAAGGATTGGGCCGATACTTCCTATACTCATCCTATACTTCATATAGTATATGCATAGTATAGTATATGCAGTATTTGCATATATCTTTCATTTCATATATACAGACCTTTTAACCATAGATATATACAAGATATACAAGTATATACAAGATCTAAATACAACGAAGACTAAATAACTCCATATTTCGATTTTATATTTTTATTGTCGGATCCATAATTAATCCCATGGATCCTTAGGATTGGTGGATATTTTATATCTCGTAATTTCAGGCCTTAGATTAAGCTAAAGGAGGGACTCCCCCTATACATTCTACTCATCCTGTATATTGTCTTTTTCGTTCCATGTTGCAATATATAAACTTATTGTTTGATTATACGATACAAGGTTATACGAGAACGAATTCTTTATTTATTTATAGAAAGAAAGAACTATTTCTCTTTTCGATGAGAATTTTTATATGACATGATAGAAACCTGTCTTTCTATTTTTTTTTCAATTCAAAAAAAAAAATAGATTATCTATATCTATCCATATATGGATATAGATATTGACGTGATACCCCTTATTTCAAGAAAGAGAATCATTTCTTTAAATACTAACTCATTATAAATAAATACTAACTCATTAGTAGTTAACAATTAGAATCATTGGATTCATATGTTTAATTATGATAGGAAATAAAATAGTAAAATGATTGTTCATCGAATGACTATTCATCTATTGTATTTTCATCAAATAGGGGGCAGGAAGACTCTATGGAAAAATGGTGGTTCAATTCTATGTTCTCTAACGAGAAGTTAGAACATAGGTGTGGTCTAAGTAAATCAATGGAAAGTCTTGATAGTATTGGGCATACCAGTGGAAGTGAAGAACCCATTCTAAATGATACGAAGAAAAAAATTCCTGGTTGGAGTGATAGTGTCAGTTATAGTTTCAATAATGTTGATTATTTATTTGATATCAGGGATATGTGGAGTTTCATCTCTGATGACACTTTTTTAGTTAAGGATAAGAATGGTGACAGTTATTCTGTATATTTTGATATGGAAAATCAGAGTTTTGAGATTGATAATGATAGTTCTTTTCTGAGTGAATTAGGGAGTTTTTTTTCTACTTTTTTGAATAGGGGGTCTAAGAAAAACAATCACTACTATTATCATTACATGTATGATACTCAATCTAGGTGGAATAATCACATTAATAGTTGCATTGATAGTTATCTTCGTTTTGAAGTCAGTATTAATAGTTCCATCTTAGGTGGTACTGACAATTCCAGCGACTGTTACATTTATAATTTCATTTGTACTGAAAATGTAAGTGGTAGTGAAAGTGGAAGTTCTAGTATAAGAAGTTCTAGTATAAGAACTAGTAAAAATGGAAGTAAGTTCAGTATAAGAGGAAGATCTAATGATTTAGATATAAATAAAAAATACAGACATTTATGGGTTCAATGCGAAAATTGTTATGGATTAAATTATAAAAAATTTTTTCGGTTAAAAATGAATATTTGTGAACAGTGTGGATATCATTTGAAAATGAGTAGTTCAGATAGAATCGGAGTTTTGATTGATCCGGGTACTTGGGATCCTATGGATGAAGATATGGTCTCTATGGATCCCATTGAATTTCATTCAGAAGAGGAACCTTATAGAGATCGTATCGATTTTTATCAAAGAAAGACAGGTTTAACTGAAGCTGTTCAAACGGGCATAGGTCAATTAAATGGTATTTCTATAGCAATTGGGGTTATGGATTTTCAGTTCATGGGAGGTAGTATGGGATCGGTAGTAGGTGAGAAAATCACCCGTTTGATTGAATATGCTACTAATCGATCTCTACCTGTCATTATTGTGTGTGCTTCTGGAGGAGCACGCATGCAAGAAGGAAGTTTAAGCTTGATGCAAATGGCTAAAATATCTTCTGCTTTATATAATTATCAATCAACTAAAAAGTTATTCTATGTATCAATCCTTACATCTCCTACAACCGGTGGAGTAACAGCTAGTTTTGGGATGTTAGGAGATGTCATTATTGCTGAACCTAATGCGTACATTGCTTTTGCGGGTAAAAGAGTAATTGAACAAACATTGAATAAGACAGTACCCGATGGTTCACAAGCGGCAGAGTATTTATTCCATAAAGGCTTATTCGACCCAATCGTACCACGTAATCCTTTAAAAGGTGTTCTGAGTGAGTTATTTCAGCTCCACGGCTTCTTTCCCTTGAATCAAAATTCCAAGAATGAAAGTATAGCGCCAGATTAGCTTCAGTTATTTTATTTGTAGCGAACAAGTATTTAGTTTATCGTAATAAAAAAACAAAGAAAAACGTTCCTTAGTGACATAAGTTTCAATTTTTAGTAAGAGTCAAAAGTTTCGGATAATTTTTTTTCTTCCAGATCTATTTTTTTCTCTTACCTCTATTCATGATTAGGATTAGGAATTATGAACCCTCTATCAAGAGGATAAAAAAGTGAATTTATCCTTCCGCGGAATTCTAATTGTAAGAAATAAAAAGAATTTTATCTGGCCTTCTTACGTATTAATAGAGACAATAATGAAAAATATCAAAATAAAAAGAAATAGAAAATATGGAATAGAAGTGATTTTATTTCGCTCTCTATCGATAACCGTTCTTTTTTACTATGAATTTCTGTTTTGTTTGTTGGATCAGATTATTTAATTTAGAGTCGCGAATTCATAAATTCATAATAAACTATTTGATTTTCATAATAAAAAACTCCTTTTTAGTTAATAATAATTTATTATTTATAAATTATATTATTTAATAATTATTTAGTTAATAAAAAATTCCTTACCTTATTTGTTAATAATAAACTCCTTACCTTATTACATTAGATTAGAAAGAAAGAATATAAGGATGGCAGAAGAATAATAAAAATTTTTAAAGCAAATTATCATATCTATATTTGTGTAGAAAGATGAATAGGTACACTTAATTTAGTTCTACATTTTAGCATTTATTATTTGAATTTGATTATTTAAAATTAAAAAAGTTATTTTATATTATTTACTATTTTATTTATATTATTTTATTTAGATTATTTATTTATATTATTTACTAAATTACATTTATATATAATATATATTTATATATTATATTAAAATATTTATATATTATATTTTATATATTATATTTTTATATATTATATTTTTATATATTATATATAGTTAATTATCTTATATTATCTTATATTTATATTATATATATTTATATTATATATATTATATATATATAGTTAATACTACTTAACTTACTTGCGAAATATTATATTATTTTTCAGACTTTATTTTATATAAATCACAATAGTCAATATTACTTATAATAGATATACTTATCATATCATAAGATATCTTTCTAATGGATACAAATATATAGATACAAATATTAAATCGAGGCACCCATTCTATGACAGATCTCAACTTACCCTCTATTTTTGTGCCTTTAGTAGGCCTAGTATTTCCGGCAATTGCAATGGCTTCTTTATCTCTTCATGTCCAAAAAAATAAGATTGTCTAGATCCGATGGGACCAAATCTTATCAATTTATTTCAACACTCGATCATAATACGGACGGATATTTATTTAGTGTAATATGGTATGATATGTGAGTATTTCGACACACAAATGAAAGAACAGTTATGCATGCGCGGATACATGATATACGCATAAATGCATGTATATGCTAGGTATAGCTGGTTAAAAAGAAAAATGCATTAACGAATATTTTGATTTAATAGAAAGTCAATGTATCTAACCAATTACTCCACATCAGAATAGTGCTAGTTTTTGAAAGTTACTTCGGGATCAAGAAAGGTAAAGTCAAATTAACAAATTCATTTGGGTTATTCTCTCAATTCCAATCGAATGCAACTGGATCTAGTATAGTATGAATTGGCGATCAGAACATATATGGATAGAACTTATAACGGGGTCACGAAAAACAAGTAATTTTTGCTGGGCCTGTATCCTTTTTTTAGGTTCACTAGGATTCTTACTGGTTGGAACTTCCAGTTATCTTGGTAGGAATCTGATATCCGTATTTCAATCTCAGCAAATTGTTTTTTTTCCACAAGGGATCGTGATGTCTTTTTACGGGATTGCGGGTCTATTCATTAGCTCCTATTTGTGGTCCACAATTTTGTGGAATGTAGGTAGTGGTTATGACCGATTCGATAGAAAAGAAGGAATAGTGTGCATTTTCCGTTGGGGATTTCCTGGAATAAATCGTCGCATCTTCCTTCGCTTTCTTATGAGAGATATCCAATCAATCAGAATTGAGGTTAAAGAGGGTCTTTCTCCTCGTCGTGTCCTTTATATGGAAATCAGGGGCCAAGGGGCCATTCCCTTGACTCGTACTGATGAGAATTTGACTCCACGAGAAATTGAACAAAAAGCTGCCGAATTGGCCTATTTCTTGCGCGTACCGATTGAAGTATTTTGAATGAATTGAAGAATAAAAGTTTTCTCAGCATGGGGAAAAGAACTCGCTAATTCCTTTTTTAATACAATTGAAGTCTTTTCGGAATGTTCATTTGAATAAAACATATTATATTATTCTATTTCTCCGTGCCCTTGTCGCGGCGACTCACATAGAATAAAACAAAAAAAGCAAGAGGACGTATATGGAATAACTATAATAAACTAATTATAATAAACAATAAACTAATTATAAAAAACAAATATACTATAAGTATAAACTATAATTAATAACTATACTATAATTAATTAAGAAAAGAAGAAAATTTTAGTATACCATTTGTATACAAAAAGTATTTCATATACGTATGGATCCCAACTCAATTCTTTTATACTTGAAAATTTCTACTAAAAAAAAGTCAATAAGTAGGGATTCATCCAATATATCTGAACATTTATTTCGCAATACAAAATTCATCTCATCTTTTTCTTTTTTTCGGCCAAGATTTTCAATTGATACCTTATCTTATTTTCCTGTATTGTAGCTAGATGGTGAAACATTTCGAAATAATTAATTGATCCGGGGGGATTCATTTCTAAATCCGATTCGTAATTTTATTAAGTGGATTTTCGAGTATTCATCGAAAGGAACAAATGAAGATGCAATTGCTTCGAATTTGTCCAATTGAGATATCTTGGAATACTATTTTTTTTTTGATTTTCAGGACCCTTATTCTATTTCTATATTCCTTCTAGATCCAAGAACTAAACTAAATTATTACATACACAAAAATAAAATAGAAATAGAACCATAGGTTCAATACCTTGTTATAGAACTCGTGCTTTAGAGAAATATCATATAGAGTCAACTAATGAATAATGAAGCGGGTTCATTAACAATTCAATTCACAGATAAAAAATGAAAAAAAAGAAAGCATTGCCTTCTTTCCCATATCTTGCATCTATAGTTTTTTTGCCCTGGTGGGTCTCTTTCTCATTTAATAAATGTCTGGAACTTTGGGTTACCACTTGGTGGAATACTAGGCAATCCGAAACTCTCTTCAATGATATTCAAGAGAAAAACCTTCTAGAAAGATTCATAGAATTAGAAGAACTCTTTCTGTTGGACGAAATGATAAAGGAGTACCCGGAGACACATATACAAAAACTTCGGATAGGAATACACAAGGAAACGATACAATTGGTCAAAACACATAATGAATATCATCTGCAGATCATTTTGCATTTCTCGACAAATATAATCTGTTTCGCTATTCTAAGTGGTTATTTTATTCTGGGTAATGAGGAACTTGTCATTCTTAACTCTTGGGTTCAGGAATTCCTATATAACTTAAGTGACACAATAAAAGCTTTTTCGATTCTTTTATTTACTGATTTATGGATTGGATTTCACTCGACCCATGGTTGGGAACTCATAATAGGTTCGGTCTACAACGATTTTGGATTGGCTCATAACGATCAAATTATATCTGGTCTTGTTTCCACTTTTCCAGTTATTCTAGATACAATTGTGAAATATTGGATCTTCCATTATTTAAACCGTGTATCTCCTTCGCTTGTAGTCATTTATCATTCAATGAATGAATGAAGAACTTGATTGATACCAGGGGATCAATCAAATCAGAATCTTTCTTCCTCTATCATTTTCAATCTTAGTTAATTCTTTATATTTATACCTGTTCAAGGTAGTCGTCCTATATTCCAGTACAACTATTCCAGTACAATGGCAGACTCGTGCATAGGGAACTATACTAGCTACCTATCTAATTTATTGTAGAAATTCCGGGATTCATGATTGGACATGCAAAATAGAAATACTTTTTCTTGGGTAAAGGAACAGATGACTCGATCCATTTCTGTATCGATCATGATATATGTAATAACTCGGGCATCTATTTCAAATGCATATCCCGTTTTTGCGCAGCAGGGTTATGAAAACCCACGAGAAGCAACTGGACGAATTGTATGTGCCAATTGCCATTTAGCTAATAAGCCCGTGGATATTGAAGTTCCGCAAGCTGTGCTTCCTGATACTGTATTTGAAGCAGTTGTTCGAATTCCTTATGATATGCAACTGAAACAAGTTCTTGCTAATGGTAAAAAAGGGGGTTTGAATGTGGGTGCTGTTCTTATTTTACCCGAGGGATTCGAATTAGCCCCCCCTGATCGTATTTCTCCCGAGTTGAAAGAAAAGATAGGAAATCTGTCTTTTCAGAGTTATCGTCCTAATAAAAAAAATATTCTTGTGATAGGTCCTGTTCCCGGTCAGAAATATAGTGAAATTGTCTTTCCTATTCTTTCCCCCGACCCTGCTACGAAGAAAGACGTTCACTTCTTAAAATATCCCATATATGTAGGTGGGAACCGAGGAAGGGGTCAGATTTATCCTGATGGTAGCAAGAGTAACAATACAGTCTATAATGCTACATCAGCAGGTATAGTAAGCAAAATAGTACGTAAAGAAAAGGGGGGATATGAAATATCCATAGTTGATGCATCGGATGGACGTCAAGTGGTTGATATTATACCTCGAGGGCCAGAACTTCTTGTTTCCGAGGGTGAATCCATCAAGCTTGATCAACCATTAACAAGCAATCCTAATGTAGGAGGGTTTGGTCAGGGAGATGCAGAAATAGTGCTTCAAGATCCATTACGCGTTCAAGGCCTTTTGTTCTTCTTCGCATCTGTTATTTTGGCACAAGTTTTCTTGGTTCTTAAAAAGAAACAGTTTGAAAAGGTTCAATTGTACGAAATGAATTTCTAGGTCCAGAGATTTCTTAGCATCAAGTTGGTAAAAAGCATCGATTTCGTGTCGATCGATACAATTATGTATGATCAAAAAATTCTGTAAATCCTCAAAATTCTGTAAATCCTTTTGCTTACTTTGTTTATACTATTTTTGTTTTGTGGGACGTCTGGAATTCAGTACTTGTATCCCATTTTGGGTAAAAGACAATAGGCATATAATATAAATAAATACAAAAGAAGAGAATACAAGGCAAGGATGGGAAAAAGGAACAAATACTTTTAGGAAGGATTACTAGTCTTCCGAATCTTCTATTCGACACAAGAAAAGGGTGAAAAATCCTTTTCTTGTGTCGTCTTGTATCGAAATACTAATCACATTTTTTCCTATTCTTCAAAGATTACTATTCCTTCTTTTCCGGGTCTATCGGAACTCCTTTGTTTAGATTCATAAGAAGTAGTGGACAAACAAAGGGAAAGAAAGGATTATGGGGGAGTAATTTATTGAGTAAATAGAACTTCTTCACTTATTTCATTTCTTCATTTATTCAATTAAGTTAAACTTATAACTTAGACAAATTATTCAAACAAAAAAAACTTTTATTGTTCTTGTTGAAGGGAGGATTTTTTTTTACGAAGATCCTAATCTATTATCTGATCAGAGTTTTTATTTTTATTTTTTTAGAGTAGTTTTGATTAAAGTTCCATTAGTTTAGTCTAGAAATGATTTGCAGGATGTCTCATCCGTATAAATCCATATAAATATAATATTATACATATAAATATAATATTATATTGGATTATCTAGAAAATCGATTGATTCCTTCTTTCTTCTTGTTTCCTAAGAGTGAATATATTATGTGGGAAGGGCAGGGACTATGAATCAATCGATAGATTCAATTCTTCACAAACATCATTAAGAAACAAAAGAATAGAGTGGAGTGGTTTTGAACATCAGAGCAAAGGATCTATTTTGTCATTTCTACGAATAGAATATTTTGATTATGTTGACTGGATAACTAACCAATTTAATTTGTAGGTTGTGGAATAGATCAAAATCTCATTATAAGGGTAAGAACTCAGCGGGCCCTTTCCGTTCTAAATCAGACAAAGGAGGGTAAGGACCCGCTAAGTTCTTACTTTTTCATGTCTACAATACGGCCCATCCGATTACTAGTACTAGAGAGATGAACCCAACCCGGAATATGAACCGTAAAAGAAAACACCTATTAAACCGATCACAGGAATACCAGTTACAGTACCTATCAGCCAAAGAGGAATCCTTCCAGTAGTATCGGCCATTTCTCCTACTTTCCTCCACATTTCATCAAGTGGTCATGCTAGACACAAAAACAGTCATGGATAATTATGAAGATGGTATCTTTCCGAATGGGATAAGAGAATTCCTACTATTCTCTTTCTTTCAATTGAAGAAATAATTGGAAAATAAAACAGCAAGTACAAAAATGAGTAATAAACCCCAGTATAGACTGGTACGATTCAATTCAACACTTTGTTCATTCGGGTTTGATTGTGTCATAGTTCTTTAATTTGAATTAGGTTTATCGTTGGATGAACTGCATTGCTGATATTGACCCCAAAAAAGAAACGGTAGGTACAGCTAGTCCGTGAACAGCCAACCATCGCACTGTAAAAATTGGATAAGTTCGATCTATGGTCATTGAGGGCCTCCTACTTCTAAAAGGATCTACTAAATTCATCGAGTTGTTCCAAAGAATCAAAACGGCCGGTTATCAATGGAATCCCTTGTCGGCTTTCCGTGAAATACTCGTTTGGACGAGGACTTCCAAACACGTCGTAAGCTAACCCCGTACTGACGAATAACCAACCCGCAATGAATAGGGAAGGTATAGTAATGCTATGAATAACCCAGTATCGAATACTGGTAATAATATCAGCAAAAGAACGTTCTCCCGTGCTTCCAGACATGCTGAGCTCCACAAATTTTTGTACATTCAAAAAAGGGAATCGATTCCGTGAAAGATGAAATCAGTAAATAGAAAACTACTGATATTGTATCTTTGTGAGATCGTCAATTTTGTACCAAAGGTGTATTTCGAGTATACCGAATCAGTATAGCTATCCTTCCTCTGGCACAGCAACGCAGCCTGGATCGGTACCGAACTGCTACACAATTCCTTTTTTCTTTTTTTGTTCCTTGTCTATGGATAACTATATGTATGTTATTTCATTAGATCAATAGAAAAATGGATCAATATAAAACTCTCAAATTTTTTAAAAAGTTTCCCTTATGGGTTTCGTAATAGAAAGTCAAAATATTGGGAAAATGTAAGTCAATGATCAATGGGTTCTACTAATTCATTTTATGAAAGATATTATCATATTCACACAATTCCATTAGAGCGAAATCTATTCCTTTTTTTGGTTAAAAGTTTTCTTCGAATCCTTTCATTTCAAGTAATAGGTTGGTATAATAGAAATTGGTATAATTATAATATAATAAATACAAAACAACTAAAATAAAAATAACTAAAACTAGAATTCGAAATAAAAATTTTTTAGAATATATTAAATATAGAATATATTTAATATTTAAATATATAGTAGATAAGATCTAATGAAAAAAGAAAACATAAATCAATATTCGTGATGTAATCATTGTTGGATTAGGTCCAAGACAAGGATTCTTTCTTGAACGAACTACAAGTATGGAACTCCATGATATGGAAAGACAGAATATAGAACCTAAAAGGATAATTGAAGTGGTTCGTCGTCGAATCGACTTTTTGACCCCCAAAACAAAAAGAATAAAAAAAAAGTAAATTCAAGTAAAAATTTTCGTTTTTCGATAGATCCTTTCGATGGATCGTGGAACGCTTTTTTCTTATTATTCGATATCTTATGGGGAATTAACTAACCTATTACTATACTGAATGCAATTAGTTAAAATTAAAATAAGCAATAAGGTAGTATCAGGCCATTCGCCCCCCCCAAAAAATGGATTAGATCCTATTGAAAAAGAAAAGAAATGATCAAAAAAATTGAAGTTATTTGCAAATTAAATTCTTTCATTCCAAATAAAATGAAATTTCATTTTTGAATGAAATTACACGACACACTTCTTATTACTATTCCTTTACTCAACTCACAAATTGCACAAAGAATCTGTTGATTCGGAATCACAGGATTGGTCGATGGTACATCTGATGAATCAATTTTTTTCTACCTATGTCACTCTATCTTTTTTTTTAGTATTATCTATAATGACTGATGAATCATTAATTTTCCATTGGAACTAAACTAATTCTTTTAATTTAATTGGTTTTTATTACCCTCGTATCTGGGAAAAATGGAAACTTAGGTAAGTGTTTTATCAACATATGTAGCAAAAAAACATATCTAATTTAGCCCTTTCATGCTTACTATAACTAGTTATTTCGGTTTTCTACTAGCTGCTTTAACTATAACCCTAGCTCTATTTATTGGTTTGAACAAGATACGACTTATTTGAAATGACTTAAATGGATAATTCATAAAAATCTTTTTCGGGGATCTCGAGTATTCTATGGTTCTTTCCCGCACTCATTGCCTTGGTCATTGAGATTCACGGATAATTCAGATTAATATTTAGGGATAGATCTTACCTCTTTTTTTTATCCCCTTAAACAAACCGAAATGATTGAAGTTTTTCTATTTGGAATCGTCTTAGGTCTAATTCCTATTACTTTAGCAGGATTATTCGTGACTGCCTATTTACAATACAGACGTGGTGATCAATTGGACCTTTGATTGAGTAGAGTAACATTTCTTTTTTTGATTGACCTCCTCCTTGCAGGGGGTCATTGCAATTCAACTTTGTTTTGTTAAGTTAGTTTATTATGATTCGATATAAGATAGACGGAATCACGCTCTGTAGGATTTGAACCTACGACATCGGGTTTTGGAGACCCGCGTTCTACCGAACTGAACTAAGAGCGCTTTCAAAAGAAAAAAATATTTTTTTTACCATTTATAACGGATTTAGCATACGTATAGTATCCAAAAATTCAAGATTATGTCCCATTTTAATTGATCTCAATTAATCCCTCGTTACTGCCCATAGGAGAAGTAATAGGTAGGGATGACAGGATTTGAACCCGTGACATTTTGTACCCAAAACAAACGCGCTACCAAGCTGCGCTACATCCCTTTTCAAAATTGTTGTACAGTGTCATTGTACAAAATCCGTGTCTTGTTTTCCACATCATTATTTTATCCTACATTTATATACAACTTTATTGTCATTTCTTCTTTTTGGTTTCATATCATATAATAAAAGAATTATATACATCTGAAACCCAACCTAACGTATAAAAAAAATTAATATTTATCGTTAATGCTCGGGAGGAAGGGGTTATTTTTTTCTTTTTGGGGGACAGGAAAATCTCATCTATTGGTTCATTCTACATATCTACTTTAGTTAGGAATTCCGCGTAAAAATAAATACAAATGATCTTGAACTCCAGCATCTGACCATATATGTATTACAATAAAGAAGGAGGATTTTCAATGCGAGATATAAAAACATATCTCTCTGTGGCACCTGTGCTAAGTACTCTATGGTTTGGGTCTTTAGCGGGTCTATTGATAGAAATAAATCGTTTATTCCCCGATGCCTTGTCATTCCCTTTTTTTTAATTTGAGTTATTGATATGTGAAGAAATGAAGAAATAAAATTCCACATGACGTGACTCAAATTTAGCCTCCTCTTTTCAATTCTTTAGGATAGGAAGGAAAGGACAAAAAAGTGTATTGAACCTCATAAAAAATCGGGTAGATCCAAGATCGAATTTAGGAAAATTGAATTTCAATTTTAATTTGTATCCAGTCTAGGACAGGCTGCATGAATTCATAGCATAGAAAGAAAATATTTAACTGAAATATTGGGATTTAGGATAGAAATAATTGATAGTTAGAAGGAAATTGTATTACTTAATTATTACTCTAATTTTGTATTACTTAACTTAATAATATAATTACATAATAGAATTACGCTATTAATACATATTCTATTAATTAGATAATAACAAAATAAGTAGAATGAAATAAGTGCAACGAAATCTTTAGAAATTGCATTTATAGTTAGTAACTTCTATTGATTTTTTTCTTCTTCTTCGGTTCGGATCGAAAATAGAAGAGTTAAGTTAAGTCGATCCAAAATCTAAAGGAGGGTCATGGCCAAGGGTAAAGATGTCAGAGTCAGAGTTATTTTGGAATGTACCAGTTGTGTCCGAAACGGTGTCAATAAGGAATCGCCGGGCATTTCTAGATATATTACTCAAAAGAATCGCCACAATACACCCAGTCGATTAGAATTGAGGAAATTTTGTCGCTATTGTCACAAGCATACTATTCATGGTGAAATAAAGAAATAGATCGAAGGGAACATCATATCATGTGTTCGATCTTTCCAAAGAACAGGAAGAGTAAGAACTTAACATGTATACTATACATATTATATACAAATCAAACCGGATTTCATGTAGATATTATTTCATGTGATAATATATGAATTAAATACTATAAATAATATATTAATCAAAGAAGGCCTATTTCGGTTGGATCTGAAATAAATAAAGGAATAGAATTTTAGAGATAAGGAATAAACCATGGATAAATCCAAGCAACCTTTTCGTAAATACAAGCGATCTTTTCGTAGGCGTTTGCCCCCAATTGGATCGGGGGATCGAATCGATTATAGAAACATGAGTTTAATTAGTCGATTTATTAGTGAACAAGGAAAAATATTATCTAGACGAGTGAACAGATTAACCTTGAAACAACAACGATTAATTACTATTGCTATAAAACAAGCTCGTATTTTATCTTTGTTACCTTTTCTTAATAATGAGAAACAATTTGAGAGAGCCGAGTCGATCCCAAGAACTACTGGTCCTAGAACCAGAAATAAATAGGCATACTCCTCAATTGACTCAAAACTCCAATCGGAACTCAAGCTCAGATTGATGTTTTGTTCGAAAAGGTCTAGAATCCAGATTTGATTCTTGTGTTATAAGAAAGAAAAAATGGGGGAAGAAGAAATCTTTTTTTTTATTGAAACATGTTCGTTCATTCCTACTACTTATCTTAATTTATTTTTATTGTATATCTTCCCGGAGTTCATTCTCCGGGGAATTCTGTTTCAATCATTCCTGTATATTACTTTATAATCTACTTTATTTGATGATCTTATTGGAAATCATGTAAAGACAATTCTTATTTGATATAGCTATTTGCGCAAGTATTTTACGATTAAGAAGCAATTGCTTCTTGTACAGATTGTGTATTAATCTACTATAACTATAGAATACCTTATTCTCACGAGTTACTGCATTTATCCGAGTGATCCACAAACGACGAAAATCCCTCTTTTGCCTGCCTCTATCTCGATGAGAGGAAACCAAAGCTCTCATTTTCTGTTGAGTAATCGTTCGAGTAAGTCTTGAATGAGCCCCTCGAAAGGTTGATGCAAATAAACGAATTTTTGTTCGACGTCTCCGAGCTGTATATCCTCGTCTAACTCTGGTCATTGAATCAAATTAAACCTTAATGAATAACTAATTGATTTCTCTTCTTTCAGTCATCCTTTTCCCCTTCCCCGGTCAATTAATACCAAAACGGATTATTCCGATATATAAAATCTCAATTCCAATGGCTTTTGCTACTATGACCTTCCCAACCACGATTTTAAATTCTAGTCCTTCAAGTTATTTCACCTGTAAATAAGAAAGTCTAACGATACTAAATAAAAAAATAGTGGGTTCCATCGTTTTTATGGTTACCTCTTAAACGGTGAGGTCCTTTCTATACACCGGAGCCTCTTCTTTCATTTAATCAAATGTTATTGTGAACTTGTATAGTTCACACTCTTTGGCTCTACCCATCAATTATACAGTAATAGCTCTTTCACAATAAGAGTTATCCATACAGTGACGGCATTTAATTATGAAAGTTGGCTAGGTAGCTGACCCTGTTAGTCCGTTCTTTCAAGAAAAGAAGCATAATTCTTTTGCTTCTTATAATATCATTTCCGCCGCTTAATGGATAACCGTTTGCTACCAATGGGGAATTGCTTCTTATTTCAAATCTAGATGATTGGATTTGCACCAATGGAAACCATAAATTCCATATACATACAAGGTATATGATAGATCTTTTCTATCTATCCTATTCATTGGTACTGATCATTGATACTGAAAAAATTGTCTCATTTATTCAAACTCATGATCTGAACGAGTCGCACATACACCCTAGTACATGTTCCTCGACGCTGAGGACACCCTCTAAGAGCGGGAGATTTCGTAACATTTCGTATTGGCTGTCTTGTGTTTCTAATAAGTTGTTTAATAGTTGGCATGTCGTATGTATATATCTATATATAGAATAAAATGAGTTGGTTTAGATCGATCTTAACCTGATGATTTATGATTATGAATCATTTCTATTCAATATCAAATCACAGAAAATTCGAATTATTATGGTTTGAAATAGATTTACACGAAATCCTCAGTATTTTCGTTTTCGACCGCTACAAGATCAACAATGCCATGAGCTTGGGCTTCTGTTGCTGACATAAAAACATCCCTTTCCATATCCTCGGATACAACCCATAAAGGGTTGCCCGTTCTTTGTACATAAACCTTTGTGAGGGTTTCGCGAAGTTTCAGTAATTCTTCCGCTTCCAGGATAAATTCCCCTGCTTGTGCTTCATAAAAAGAACTAGCAGGTTGGTGAATCATAACCCTGATGATATTGATATAACATCATGAACGGTTCTTCTATTTCGCATGATTGAGCTAAACTCAAGCAAGGGATAAAAAAAAATAACAAGAAGAAAAATAAAATAGAATTGAACAACCGTACAGGCATCTTTTGTTCATTGCATACGGCTCCGCAATGGAATTCTATTTCTTTCTTCTATTCTATCGAAGAAAGAAATAGAATTCATCCGATACAGATCGTTGAATGATCCATTTACCACCCTTCCTTTCGTAGAAGTAAAAAAAAATACTATGATGGTTCTGTTACTTTATATATTTATCTTGTCTGTGATTTAGTAATCCCAAAGTTTCTTTCTTATACGATCAAATAAGGAAAAAATGATCTTTTTTTTTTTCATTTTCGTACTCTTTCTTTCATAACATAATTATCCGAAAGAGACTGACTTCTAGTGTGGAAGAAAAATGGTTTGTGACGCTGAAATGTACTTCCGACACATAAGATAAAATCGGAAATAACCTTTGTTTCATACTACTATTTCGATACAAAATTTCATCTCATGAAAAAACAATAATAATTTGTTCATATCGAACTCGAAATGCCATGCTATTATTACTTATTATTTGATTTATAATCAATATGGCGAAGGCATAGTCTTCCTTTTTTTTTCAAATAAAAACTCATTGGCGCCAAGCGTGAGGGAATGCTAGACGTTTGGTAATTTCTCCTCCGACCAGAATGAAAGATCCCATTGACGCGGCTAATCCCATGCATATTGTATGCACATCAGGTGGCACAAATTGCATAGTATCGTAAATGGCTATTCCTGGTATTACCCATCCGCCGGGAGAATTTATAAACAAATAAAGATCCCTAGTATCATCTTCTATACTGAGATATACCATGAGACCAACAAGTTGATTCGAGATCTCGCTATCAACCTCTTGGCCTAAAAAAAGTAATCTTTCTCGATAAAGTCGGTTGATTAGGACAAAATTGTATCCCTTAGGAACCGTACGTGCACCTTTGGATGCATACGGTTCAAAAAATTTGCGAAAAAAAAGAATCAATGTGTCGATTCCAGTTTTATTTCTTTTTTTCTATAACAAGTTTTTTTTAATGAGGGGTTCTCTATTAAAAAAATGAGATGAGTTTTGGCTCTCTTCCCTCTAAAAAAAAAGAATTGACTGAACTTATTAAACTAACCTCTCATTGATGTATTGTTTCATCGAGATTCAAATCACGATGGCATTTTCTTGTTCCTGAATGGGCCCCTTTCAATTCTTTTAGGTTCATGGTCTACTCCGGGAAAAGATCCGTCCGAATTCGATTTGCACATATAGGGCAAATGGTCTCAGTACCACTTTTTGTTATGACTTCTTTTTTTTTTATTATTAATTTCGTGTCTTGCTTTCCCCAAACTATTTGATGTATTCATCATACTATTCCATTGGTTTGGTTGGCAGTTTGGGATCACTCCTGTAGTAATAGGAAGTATAAGAATCGTTTATGATACAAGTGGTAATCGTACATATATTATATTACCAATTTGTTACCGATTTGGTATTTTCTGAACGGAGCCTGGATACTTTATTTTATCGGTCCAAGTGAACCATAAATTCTTCTAAATTGATAATATTGATCCCCAATATAAATTGATCTAATTGCACTTCACGCTCCGAATGATTGATGGTTTACTCAATACACTATTTCTTGGGCGAAACAGAGGATATCTCGATCGGGGGAGAGAACGGGTAAATCCCATATGACCCAATATATCTGACAAGTCGCACTATACGTCAACCCAAACCGCATCTTCCTCTCCAGGACTCCGAAAAGGTACTTTTGGAACACCAATGGGCATTAAATTAAAGAAAAAAATTAAGTACTATACTTTACTTTAATATGGAAACGTAACAATCAATTGTTTATTGTCTTCATCCCTTTTTTCTGTTTATTTTATTTGATATAGAGACTGGAAGGTTTATAGAGTAAGACAGAATGAATAAAGAAAAAATTTTCACGAAACGAAGGTATCGATCGTTCGAATGATAAACAAGTATCTATCCATTCGTTCACCCAAAATGGGACCAATCCTCCCATTGCGTATTGGTACTTATCGGGTATAGAATAGATCTGCTTCTCTTTGTTCTTACGAACAGAATTGTTCCGTTATTTTCAATGGAATGGAATAAATATTAACCCTTTCTGATACAGAATCTACTGAAAAGGTTAGCTACATAGTATCTATAGTCTTTTTCCAATGCGATAAAATTAAAGCGACATAGTGTCTATTTTTCTTTGATAAAGGGGTATTTCCATGGGTTTGCCTTGGTATCGTGTTCATACTGTCGTATTGAATGATCCCGGTCGATTGATTTCTGTTCATATAATGCATACAGCTCTAGTTGCAGGTTGGGCCGGTTCGATGGCTTTATACGAATTAGCGGTTTTTGATCCCTCTGATCCCGTTCTTGATCCAATGTGGAGACAAGGTATGTTCGTTATACCTTTCATGACTCGTTTAGGAATAACCAATTCGTGGGGTGGTTGGAGTATTTCAGGAGGAACTGTAACGAATCCGGGTATTTGGAGTTATGAAGGTGTGGCAGGAGCACATATTGTGTTTTCTGGCTTGTGCTTCTTGGCAGCTATCTGGCATTGGGTATATTGGGACCTAGAAATATTCACTGATGAACGTACAGGAAAACCTTCTTTGGATTTGCCCAAGATCTTTGGAATTCATTTATTTCTCTCAGGGGTGGCTTGCTTTGGCTTTGGCGCATTTCATGTAACAGGTTTGTATGGTCCTGGAATATGGGTGTCCGATCCTTATGGACTAACTGGAAAAGTACAATCTGTAAATCCAGCATGGGGCGCAGAAGGTTTTGATCCTTTTGTTCCGGGAGGAATAGCCTCTCATCATATTGCAGCGGGTACATTGGGCATATTAGCAGGCCTATTCCATCTTAGTGTCCGTCCTCCTCAACGTCTATACAAAGGATTACGTATGGGCAATATTGAAACTGTACTTTCCAGTAGTATCGCTGCTGTGTTTTTTGCAGCTTTCGTTGTTGCTGGAACTATGTGGTATGGTTCAGCAACTACCCCAATCGAATTATTTGGTCCTACTCGTTATCAGTGGGATCAGGGATACTTTCAGCAAGAAATATATCGAAGAGTTAGCGCTGGGCTAGCCGAAAATCTTAGTTTATCAGAAGCTTGGTCTAAAGTTCCCGAAAAATTAGCTTTTTATGATTACATTGGTAATAATCCGGCAAAAGGGGGATTATTCCGAGCAGGTTCAATGGACAACGGGGATGGAATAGCTGTTGGATGGTTAGGACACCCCGTCTTTAAAGATAAAGAAGGGCGTGAGCTTTTTGTACGTCGTATGCCTACTTTTTTTGAAACATTTCCGGTAGTTTTGGTAGATGAAGACGGAATTGTGAGAGCTGATGTTCCTTTTAGAAGGGCAGAATCAAAGTATAGTGTTGAACAAGTAGGTGTAACTGTGGAGTTCTATGGGGGTGAACTTAATGGAGTAAGTTATTCTGATCCTGCTACTGTGAAAAAATATGCTAGACGTGCACAATTAGGTGAAATTTTTGAATTAGATCGAGCTACTTTGAAATCCGATGGTGTTTTTCGTAGTAGTCCGAGAGGTTGGTTCAC
>WSSedL1CaDRAFT_10000021_pt1:90000-95367 | contig 95367 bp, 69 predicted proteins | sample WetSurSL1Cattail_FD_9464 | JGI IMG/M metagenome (IMG submission 9464)
CACGTGTTATACATGTTCCTTCGATTTCTCCAAGTAAAGCCCTTCGCATGGCAATACCGATGGTATCAGCTTGACCTTTCATAAGTGGGGACAAAATGAAACGACCATAATAAAGACGCTTACTGTCTACTCTTGATTCAACACACTTCCACTGTATTGTTCGAGTGGATCCTGCTACTTCCTCTCGAACCATACTATACTAGTATTATTATTTGATCATTGAATCATTTATTTCTCTTGAAATCAGTTTAATTCTTATTTCTACACACGTCTTTTTTTAGGAGGTCGACATCCATTATGTGGCATAGGTGTTACATCACGTACAAAACTTAATAGTATACCACTTCTACGAATGGCTCGTAATGCTGCATCTCTTCCGAGACCGGGACCCTTTATCATAACTTCTGCTCGTTGCATACCCTGATCAACTACTGTACGAATAGCATTTACCGCTGCGGCTTGAGCAGCATAGGGTGTTCCTCTTCTTGTGCCTTTGAATCCAGAAGTACCAGCAGAAGCCCAAGAAACCACCCGACCTCGTACATCTGTAACAGTTATAATAGTATTGTTAAAACTTGCTTGAACATGAATAACTCCTTTTGGTATTCTACGTCCATTCTTACGTGAACTAATACGCCCATTCCTACGTGAACCAATTCTTGGTATAGCTTTTGTCATATTTTATCATCTCATAAATATGAGTCAGAAATATACAGAAAGAAAAGATACGGAGATATCCATTTCATGTTAAAACAGATCCTTTTTATTTTTATTTTTATATGGGTACTTTACTTCTTTTAGCTTTTAGAAAGTAAAGTTCTTTTTTAGACGAATTACCCTTGTCTCTGTTTATGTTTCGGATTGGAACAAATCACTATAATTCGTCCGCGCCTCCGAATTAGCCGACATTTTTCACAAATTTTACGAACAGAAGCCCTTATTTTCATATTTATTATTCCTTACCTTAATTCTGAATTTCCTTCTTAGAAGAAAAAAAGTCTCTTGAATTTTTTAACTTCGAATTGTATCCTCATGAAAAGAATGTTTAAAAAAAGAACCTAATCGTTCGAATCTTTGTTGCGAAGTCTATAAATTATACGTCCCCTGGTTGAATCATAACGACTTACTTCAATTTTAACTCTATCCCCCGGTAGTATCCGTATAAAACTGCGCCGGATCCTTCCTGAAACATATCCTAGAATTAGATCTTCATTATCTAAACGGACCCGGAACATACCGTTGGGAAGTGATTCAGTAATTAAACCTTCATGAATCAATTTTTGTTCTTTCATTCCAGGTAACCTCCTTGAAGTATCAACTAATGGAGGAAGAGTTATATAACTCATTTTTCCTCTCTATTTTACAAATAGGAAGTTAGAGATCAAATTCGGATACTAGAAGGGGAGGATTACCATATACAAAACAACATTTCTCCTCCAATTCTTTCTAGTCGAGCTTCTCGATCTGTCATTATACCTCGAGAAGTAGAAAGAATTACAATTCCCATTCCACCTAAAATCTTAGGAATTTGTTGATAGTTGGAATAAATTCGTAAGCCGGGGCGGCTGATACGCTTTAAAACGGTTCTAGTTCTATATATTTTTTTTCCATTCTTTCTATGTCGCAGAGTTGAAACCAAGAAATATTTGTTACCTTCCTGATGTTTCCGAACGTTTTCAATAAAACCTTCTCGTAGAAGTATTTTAACAATGTTTTCGGTGATATTTGTAGATGCTATTCGAACCGTTCTTTTTTTATCCATATCAGCATTTCTTATCGAAGTTATTAGATCGGAAATAGTGTCTCTACTCATGACGAACTATAATTATAGATTCCTCCTAATTTTGATATAATCAACATGTTTCCTTTTTTTCTTTGTTTTTTTTTTTTTTTGAATTACTTTTTTTTGAATTACTATAAAGTATATACGTGAAACACAATCCACTAATTTGATCTATTTCAGATACCCTACTGTAATCATAGTCTCATCTACTAGTATTTATAAGACTTCAGGAGCTAATGAAACTATTTTAGTAAAATTCAACTGTCTCAATTCCCGAGCGATCGCACCAAAAACTCGAGTTCCTTTTGGATTTCCTTCTTGATCAATGACAACTGCAGCATTGTCATCATATCGTATTATGATACCGTTTTCACGTTTGAGTTCTTTACATGTACGTACAATTACAGCTCTAATTACTTCTGATCTTTCTAGAGGCATATTGGGAACTGCTTCTTTGATTACAGCAACAATAACATCACCAATATGAGCATATCGGTGATTACCAGCTCCTATGATTCGAATACACATTAATTTTCGAGCTCCGCTGTTATCCGCTACATTCAAAAGGGTCTGAGGTTGAATCATATCATTTTTATTTCAATATGTTATTTCAATGCAAAAGGGTGAAAGGAAAAAAGAAATATTATCTGTCCAGAAAAAAATAAACCTGCAGTTGTTTTTTCATCCTCAATACCCCTTTTTGTTTAGTTCTACATCTCTATCCTGAAATAAGAAATTGAGTTCGTATAGGCATTTTGCGCGCAGCTATTGCGATAGCTGCTCTAGCTACAGTTTCTGATACTCCACCCATTTCATAAAGTATTCGACCCGGTTTAACAACGGATACCCAATATTCGGGGGATCCTTTACCGGAACCCATACGTGTTTCCGCAGGTCTTAGTGTAATAGGTTTGTCGGGAAATATACGTACCCATATTTTTCCACCGCGACGCGCATATCGTGTCATTGCCCTTCGCCCTGCTTCTATTTGTCTAGCTGTGATCCAAGCGGGTTCAAGTGCCTGAAGAGCGTATCTGCCAAAAGAAATATGATTGCCTCGACAAGATATTCCCTTCATTCTTCCTCTATGTTGTTTACGAAATCTGGTTCTTTTGGGGTTATAGTCGATGGTTGGTGCTTAATTCCATCTCTACTGCAGAACCGGACATGAGAATTTCTTCTCATCCAGCTCCTCGCGAATGAAACAATTCCAATTCAATAATATTACAGAATATTACAGATACACATTAATAGATAATACACTAAGTAAAGTAATGGCTTTTATTGATATTTAATTTGTTACATAGGAAGATGTATATATAAGATATACAATACAGCTAAACGTGTGTGTGTATTTATGTATATTTATCGAGAATGTAATGTTTCTTTTTTTATAATGAATCTTTTCTTTATTTTTTTTTACCCCTATCGAATCACGCCAAAATAGTGTTATCTACTAAATAAAGGTTTCGCGGGCGAATATTTACTCTTTCCTGTTTCATTCGTAGGTTTAATCCATGACCTCTCAGAATAAATCAATTTTTTCTTGGTTCGTTCCGCCATCCCACCCAATGAATTATTAGGATTCGTTTTCAATAGAATCTTATGTAGTCATAGGTTTTGTCGTTCCCATAGCTTCTCTATTAATGGTTAGGTCCGAACTCTGCAATGGAGCTTCCAAGAAAATTCGTTCCCGAGTTAATTTCCTCAGTTTTTATTAACTCAAGGCTCTTTATCTTTATTATTTATTTTTATTATTTATTAATATATATTAATATTAAATTCTTAACTTAATATATAATAATATATAATATATAAATTTTTATATTTCTAATTACTAATTATCTAATTATTAATTAATTGATGCTTTATCACACTGCCTTTTATGACATGATTCATAGACCATACATATTGGAATCCTATATCATTGATATTTTTGTTCTTTCTTTCTATCATCTTTCCATTTATCCACATCCCTTTATTCTTGCTTCACAACCCAGAATCTGATTTCTTTTTTATAGAAAAAATGTCAGTTGCTACAACTATATGATAGTTTCACTCATTCATATAGTGACTGTTTTGGGGGATTCCGACAATACGAAGCAATAAGTTGGTTATTAGTTTATTTTATATAATTACAAAGTTTATAGTAGGAATTAGTAGGAATCTGTCTTTTTTTAATTCCAACTTTAAACTCTAAAGAAAAAACTAACGAGTCACACACTAAGCATAGCAATTATACCAAATAGTCAATCGAATTTTTATTCAACCTTATAGAATTAGAATTGCTCATTTTTTTATTTAACAGAAAAAGAATGAAGGAGTTTGTCATTTTTTGTTCTGTCACTGGACAGAATGGGAAGACAAGGTGAATTATTCGTCGTCTACAAATATCCAAATTTTTATGCCTAATACTCCATAGATAGTTCGAATTGTATAGGAACAATGATCAATTTTAGCGCGAATTGTTTGTAGGGGAACTCTACCCTCTCTGATCCATTCGACACGTGCAATTTCTTTTCCGTCGATACGGCCTGCAATTTGCACTTGAATTCCTTTTGTATCCGTTTGTTCAGTTAATTCAATAGCTTTTTTCATTGCTTTTCGAAACGAAACTCTATTTTTTAATTGTAAAGCTATATATTCTGAAAGAATATTAGGTTGTCCATAAGGTTTTTCAACTCTTGTGATAGCAATGTTGAGTCTTCGGTTTACAGAATAAAACTCTTTTTGTACATTTATCTGCAATTCTTCGATTCCTCGTGTTTGCCCCTCGATTAATAAATTTGGGAATCCAATATGGATTATGACCTGGATCAAATCGATTTTTTTTTGAATTCCTATACGTGCAATTCCTTCGAAACCTGAGGATATTCTCCTATTCTTTTGTACATAGTTCTTGATACAATTCCGTATTTTTTCATCTTCCTGTAGACCCGCGGAATAATTTTTTGGTTGTGCGAACCAAAAGGAATGATGACTTTGGGTTGTACCAAGTCTGAAACCAAGTGGATTTATTTTTTGTCCCATATTTTTCTATTTTATTATTTTTCCATCCCTATTTTTTTAATATGAATCTAAATTTTAGATTGATCTAAAAGTGATTTCGATTTTTCTTTTAATACAATTGTTATATGACACCTGGGTTTTTTTATCGGATAACTACGTCCTCGAGCCCTGGGTCTTAATTTTTTAACAATAGTACCTTTATTGACTTCGGCTTTACTAATGAATGAATCAGCTTCGTTCAAACCCATATTATGATTAGCATTTGCTGCTGCAGAATAAACCAATTTTAAAATGGGATAAGATGCTCGATAAGGCAATAGTTCCAGTATCATAAGTGTTTCCTCATAGGAACGTCCGCGAATCTGATCAATAACTCTTCGCGCTTTGAAAACAGACATAGATATATGTTGAGCTAAAACTTTTACTTCTCTACCCGAACTTGAGTTCTTTATCATAGGGTTATCCCTCACTTTTGTGTGATTCACATCTATTTTTTTTATTCGAAATTTTTCTATTCTTAATTAACTTAAATATATATAAGTTAATATTAATTCAAATTAACTTAACGACGAGAT